>Ga0224508_10002621_pt1 | contig 15174 bp, 12 predicted proteins | sample SF_Jan12_sed_USG_4_FD_170157 | JGI IMG/M metagenome (GOLD analysis project Ga0224508, IMG submission 170157) | Sediment microbial communities from San Francisco Bay, California, United States - SF_Jan12_sed_USGS_21 | ecosystem: Environmental > Aquatic > Marine > Sediment | place: USA... | reverse complement strand
CAAGCGGTGGGTTCGACTCAAAGGCGGTTTACCCGTGATCGCAGTTCGCGACCTCGATATCCAGCGCCGCGAGAACGATCTCGTCGTGGGGACCTTTGGCCGGGGAATCTACATCCTCGACGATTATTCCGCGCTCCGGCAAGTCGACGAGGCGTTGCTGGAAGCCGGCCCCGCGTTGTTTCCGGTCAAGCGCGCCTGGATGTTCATGGAGTCCACGCCGCTCGGGTTGCGCGGGAAGTCGTTCCAGGGAGACGCGTTCTATTCGGCTCCCAACCCGCCGGTCGGTGCGACGTTCACGTACTACATCAAGGACGAGCTCGAGACACGAAAGGAAAAGCGGAAGAAATCGGAGAAGGAACGGGAGGAAGCCGGGGAGCCGTATCAATACCCTTCGTGGGAAGAGATGGAGACCGAGCAGCGGGAAAAATCGCCGACCGTCGTTCTCACCGTAACCGACATCGACGGCAATGTGGTGCGTCGGCTGAGCGGGCCGAAGGGAAAGGGGGTCCACCGCGTGACCTGGGACCTGCGCTACCCGTCGTCCCAACCGACGCGCTTGCAACCGCCGTCTTTCAACAACCCTTTCGCCGACCCACCGCGCGGACCGATGGTCGCACCGGGGACGTACCGTGTTTCGTTGGCGCAGCGTGTCGGCGAGGAGTGGAGCTCACTGGCGAGACCCGTTGAATTCGAAACGGCCACGCTGGGGGCAGCCACGCTCGGAGCCGCGGACAAGCAGGCCTTGTTGATCTTCCAGCGCAAGGTCGCGCGTCTGCAGCGCGCTGTTCAGGGAGCCGGACGCGCGATCCGCGAGGCGAACACGCGACTCGAACACCTGAGCAAGGCATACGAGGATACGCCCGCCGCCGCGCCCGAGCTGGCCGGCGAGATCCGCGCACTCGAACTCCGGCTCGCGGACATCACCAAACAGCTCAACGGCGATCGCTTGCGCGGACGCCGGAACGAACCGACGCATCGGTCGATCTCCCAACGCGTGAACAGGATCGTCTCCGCACAGTGGTCGTCCTCGTCCGCGCCGACACAGACGAACGCAGAGGCCTATCGAATCGCCGGTGAGGCTTTCGCAAAAACACTGCAAGAACTGCAGCGGCTGGTCGAGCAAGACCTCGAAGGCCTGGAGCAAAGGATGGAGCAGGCCGGAGCGCCATGGACGCCGGGACGCGTGCCGCGCTGGGAAATGGAGTAAGAGGAAAGAGTGCCACGGAACCAGGCCCCTACCACCGGCCCCGTGGCTCCAAGAGCATCACACACGGAGGATTCGACGAAGGCCCGACAACGACTCGCCCGGGGGTGGGTAAGTCGTGTCACACCATCGTGTCGACACGGTGAAACCGAGGTTTCTAGAGGGGGCGTGCCGACACTTGACATTCTAGTTGTCGGGGCTCGCCGGACACACCGGAACGGGCGGTTGGCGAACGATCTTCGCTACATAACCGGCGCGAGAATCCCTGTTTTATCGCTGTTCCGGGGAGATTCTGCCCCGTAAGAAGCCTGCTAGACTCAACCACCCATTTGCCATGTTCGGGAGGATCGCATGAGGACTCGCACGGCCCTGTTGCTGACGCTGTGTCTGGCCCTGGCAGGGATGCCGGCGGATGCCGCGAAAAAGAAAAAACGCGCTTCCGAGAAAGCGGAGGAGACACAAAAACTCTCTTCGAAGACGTTCTCCGGGATCAAACTCCGCGGGATCGGTCCGGCGTTGATGTCCGGGCGGATCTCCGACATCGCAATCCATCCCGAGGATCAGAGCGTCTGGTACGTCGCCGTGGGCAGCGGCGGTGTTTGGAAAACGACCAACGCCGGCACGAGTTGGACCTCGATTTTCGACGAACAAAAATCCTACTCGATCGGCTGTCTGGCGATCGACCCCAGCCATCCGGAGACGATCTGGGTCGGGACCGGAGAAAATGTAGGCGGTCGTCACGTCGGTTACGGCGATGGCGTGTACAAGAGCACCGATGGGGGAAAGAAATGGGAGCAAAAGGGTCTCGAGGCGTCGGAGCACATCGGCTCGATCGTAATCGACCCGCGCGATTCCGATGTCGTCTACGTCGCGGCCCAGGGGCCACTCTGGTCCGCGGGAGGCGACCGCGGCTTATTCAAGACCACCGACGGTGGGGCGGCGTGGGAGAAGCTGCTCGGTGACGATGAGTTCACCGGCGTCAACGAGGTGCTCCAGGACCCGACACGTCCGGATACGCTCTATGCCGCGACGCACCAGCGCTTTCGAAACGTCGCCGCGCTGATCAACGGCGGGCCCGAGTCGGGCATCCACAAGAGTGTCGATGGCGGCAAGACCTGGCGCCAGTTGACCGCCGGGCTCCCCGAAGAGGACATGGGCAAGATCGGACTCGCGATCTCGCCTCAAGACCCGGACGTGATCTACGCCACGATCGAGTTGGCCCACCGCAAGGGCGGCTTCCACCGTTCGTCGAACGGCGGCGAGAGCTGGACCAAACAGAACGACTACATCTCGGGGGGCACCGGTCCGCACTACTACCAGGAAATTTTCGCCAGCCCGCACGCGTTCGATCGCGTTTATCAAATGGATGTGCGGATGCGTGTCACGCGCGATGGCGGTAAGACGTTTGACCGCGTGCCTTCGAAACACAAGCACAGCGACAACCACGCGCTGGCCTTCGACCCCAACGATCCGAACTACCTGCTTTCCGGGAACGACGGGGGCCTTTACGAGAGCTGGGATCTCGGGAAGAACTGGAAGTTCGTGGCCAACCTCCCGGTCACCCAGTTCTACAAAGTCGCCGTGGATTATGACGAGCCGTTTTACAACATCATCGGCGGCACGCAGGACAACAATACTCAGTACGGGCCTTCGCGAACGGACAACGAGCACGGAATCCGCAACCGGGACTGGCAGATCACGCTGTTCGGCGATGGGCACCAGCCCGCGATCGATCCGACCAACCCCGACATCGTCTATTCCGAATGGCAACAGGGGAACCTGGTCCGTTGGGATCGCAAGACCGGTGAGATGGTCTACATCCAACCGCAACCCGAGGAGGGTGAAGAATCCGAACGATTCAATTGGGATTCCCCGATCCTGATCAGCCCGCACGATCCGAAGACTCTCCTGTTCGCCAGCAAGCGCGTCTGGCGCAGCGACGATCGCGGAGACAGTTGGCGGCCGATCAGCGGCGATCTTTCGCGTGGGATCGACAGGCTGAAACAACCGATGATGGGCCGGGTCTGGAGTTTCGACGCGGTCTGGGATTTATATGCGATGTCGCAGTTCGGCACCGTCACGTCCGTGGCCCAATCGCCGAAGAACGCCGATCTGATCTATGCCGGGACCGATGACGGTTTGATCCACGTCACCTCGGACGGCGGCAAGACCTGGCGCCGGATCGACTCGCTGCCGGAGGTCGAAGAATACTTCTTCGTCAACGACATCAAGGCCGATCTCTATGACGAGAACACGGTCTATGTCGCGGTTGATCAACATAAGACGGGAGATTTTGATCCATACCTCTACAAGAGCGGCGATCGGGGCGCCAGTTGGACCCGCACTAGCGGCGATCTGCCCGAGCGTCACCTCGTCTGGCGCGTCGTCCAGGATCACGTCAAGCCCGAGTTGTTGTTCGCCGGAACGGAATTCGGCGTGTTCTTCACGATCGATGGCGGTGCGCGCTGGATCAAGCTGACCGGCGGCGCCCCCAATATTTCTTTCCGCGATCTGGCGATCCAACGACGCGAGAACGATCTCGTCGCGGCAACCTTCGGTCGCGGGTTCTACATCCTCGACGATTACACGCCGTTGCGTCATGTGTCGGAAGCGTCGTTGGAACGGGAGGTTCAGCTGTTTCCCGTTCGGACGGCGAAGTGGTATCTGCCACGCAGGCCGCTCGGGGGTGGGAAGAAGGCCGCCCAGGGAGAGGCGTACTTCAACGCTCCGAACCCGCCGTTTGGGGCGGTGTTCACCTATCACCTGGCCGACGGTTACAAGACCCGCAAAGAATCCCGCCGCGAGAAAGAGATCGAAACCGCCGAAGGTGACGGCGATACGCCGACACCGGGTTGGGATGCATTGCTCGAAGAGCAACTCGAGGCGGCGCCCGAGATCGTCTTGTCCGTGCGCGACGCGGAGGGCAGCCTGGTTCGCCGGATGACCGGGCCCGCAAAGGCCGGCTTCCATCGCGTCGCCTGGGGATTGAGTTACCCGTCGACGCGTCCCTGGACACCGCCGCGCCCGGATCGGCCCGATTTCGGTGACGATGATCGAGGGGGCGTACTGATCCCGCCCGGGACCTATTCGGTCCATCTGGCCAAGCGCATCGACGGCAAGCTGGTCGACCTCGAACAATCGCAAACATTCGACGTGAAACCGATCCGCAGCGCCGCGACGTTGAAGGGTGCGTCGATCGACGTGCGTACCGAGTTCGCCCACCGGCTGGCGAGAGCGTCCGGCGCGGTGGGTGCCGCGGGACAATCTTTGAAGGAGAACAAGAAACGCGTCCAGGCGATTCAGCAAGTTCTGCTGCGCTCGACGTTGGACGATTCGAAGCTCGACGACACCGCCCGCGACCTCGAGCGCAGGATCAAGCTGCTCGAAGAACGCATCGCCGGAAGCGAGCAACGGGATTTCGCGAACGATCTAGGGCCGGTCTCGATCCAGAGCCGTCTATTCGTGGCGCAGGTGGGGACGCGGCGCTCGACTTACGGTCCGACCCCGACTCATCGCCGCTCGCTGGAGATCGCCGAGAAGCAGTACGCCGAACTCAAGAAGGAACTCGATCGCATCGTTCACGACGAGTTGCCTGCTCTGGAAGCCGCGCTTCTGGCCGCCGCCGTCCCATGGTCACCGGGACGTGAGGCCCCGGGAAGCGACTGATGGTCTCCGTGGTGGCGTTCTCCGGGAGTATCCGTAGTGGATCCCTCAACACGAAACTCATTCACGTGGCGGCGCGGGCCGTCCGGGACGCGGGCGCAAAGGTCGAGGAGATCGACCTTCGTGACTTCCGGATGGCCCTCTATGACGGCGATGAAGAAGCCTCCGACGGGCCACCCCAAAACGCAGCGCGCCTGCGTGATCTATTTGCCGGGAGCGACGCTCTGTTGATCGGTTGCCCGGAGTACAACGGGTTGATCACCCCGTTGCTCAAGAACACGATCGACTGGGTCTCGCGGCCCGACTCGGAGGGCCGCCCCGGCACGCGGGCGGTGCGCGGGAAACTTGCCGCGCTGACCGCCGCCAGCCCCGGAGGTCTGGGCGGTCTGCGCGGTCTGGTGCACGTTCGTGCGTTGATGTCGAACATCGGGATGTTTGTCTTGCCCGATCAACTGGCGCTACCGCATGCGACCAAGGCGTTCGACGAACGCGGAGACCTGGTCGATGCGTCGACGGCAAAGCGGCTGGCCGCACTGGCCGAGAGTTTTGTCCAATCCGCAGGGCGGCTCAAGAGATCGCCGGAGCAGACCTAGTTCAAACGGCGCAATTCGACCCGCCGGTTTCGCGCACGACCCTCGACGGTCGTGTTGTCGGCGATCGGTTGATCTTCCCCGTAACCCCGCGCCACTAGCCTCGAGGCGTCGACCCCGGCCGAGACGAGATGCTCGACGACGGACCGGGCACGCCGCTGCGAAAGATCGAGGTTGTAGATCGCCGGACCGATCGAATCGGTGTGTCCCGCGACTTCGAGGCGAACACCGGCATGAGACTGCACCAGCGGGGGCACGATGCGGTCGAGGACTCGTTTCGATTCCCCGGTCAGTTCCGGCGAGTTGAACTCGAACAGAACGTTTTCGAGCACGAGAACATCCTGCTCCTCTCCGAACAGGATGGCGCAACCGTTTGCGTCGACTTCGGTGCCGACGGCCGTGTCGGGACACTTGTCGAGGCCGTCATACGCGCCGTCGCCGTCGCGGTCCGACGGGCAACCCGTGGTGTCGACCTCGGCCCCTTCGGGCGTATTCAGACAAGCGTCCAGACGGTCCGGGACTCCGTCGCCGTCGCTGTCCAACGAGCGGTCGCGGTCGTCCACCGTGTGCCGCCGCGGGGTGTCGGGACTGCGATCAATTTCGTCGAAGACGCCGTCGTCGTCGTTATCCGAAGGGCAACCGCGTGCATCGACACTCACACCGCGCAGGGTGTCGGGGCAGCGGTCCTTGCGATCTCGCACCCCGTCACCGTCGGAATCGTCGGGACGCCGTCCGCCGAACATCCACGTTGTGCCCAGCGTAGTTTCCAAGTTGCCCTGGGTTACGCCCAGCCCGCGGTGATCGGCCCAGACGTGTCGCGCGTCCCAGCGCAGGTGAAAGGTTTCGGAAAGTTGCCACCTCAGGCCGCCTCCGGCGTTTGTAATGATGTCGTCGACATCCCACACGCCGTGGACATTCAGACGCGCGTGACCGACGCCGGCGGTGAAGAACGGACGAAGCATGCCCCCGGGGTTGAAATTCGCCAGCACGTTGACGCGGATCTCGTTCAGATCGACATCCACGTTCGGCATGGGCGGAGGGAACCCCGTCGTCGTCCCCACGGTTTGCCACGCGCCCTCGGCACTCCAACGCCGCGAGAACCAGTAACCCCCTCGAATGCCGAGGATGACCTCGTCTTCCAGGCCGAACTCATGGTTCCCCGGCCGGTCGTATTGATCGAGAAACGCGAATCCGGCGTAAGCACCCAGTTCCCAATCGCCGCTCTCGCCGAGGACCGGTAGCGCACAGGCCACGGCCACGATCAGGGAAAGAAAAGCGGATTTCCTTGAAAACATTTAAGAATCCTGGCGCGTTCCGTGGAAAATAGCAATGTGACTTCTTGGCGTCACTTCGTGTCCTCAGAGAGAATGCGTCATGGATTTGTCGGAACTGGATGACGATGCGCTCCTCGCACTGGCTCAGAAAGCGTTGGAAGGTGACCTGCGACCGTTCGATGTTCTTGTCGAACGCAATCAGGGTTGGGTTCGGGCCAACTGTCGCCAACTGACGCGAAGCGGGGAAGAAGAGGACTTGGCTCAGGAAGTGTTTATCAAAGCTTATTTCGGCTTGCAAAGGTTCGAGGGTCGATCCTCGTTCAAAACCTGGATCGCGCGCATCAAGGGAAATCACTGTATGAATCACATCCGAAAAATGGGCGCCCGGCCAAGAGCGGACCGTGATTTGGACCAGATCTCCGAACAGCAGGTCGCCGTCGATCCGCGGGCTCCCAAGCGGATTCATGCCGACGATGAACGTCGTCGCATCGACAAGATTCTGGAGGGGATGTCGGAAACGTTGCGCGTTCCGCTGATCCTTCGCGACATGGATGAGATGTCCTACCAGGAAATTGCCAATGTGCTCGGGGCCGGGCTATCCGCGGTCAAGATGAGGATCAAACGGGCACGTTCCGAATTCCGCGAACGGCTAAGAGATGCTGCAACCGAACCGGAGTGCGAAGATTCATGAACCCACCCACGGATGACCCACACGACGAAAAGCCGATCGAAGAACTTCAACAGTTGATCGACCGGGCCACTCCCGAGTTTTCCGCACGGCTGCATCGCGGCATCGGTCGCCGCGTGCTCATGCGTGATTTTTCCGTCTTTACCTGGGAAGTTCCCGGGATCGTCCTCAAGGAAGTCCTGTTCGTCTGGTCCGCATGGGTGCGCGGTTCCCGCCGTCGTTCCGGAGGTTCGTCGTGAAAGAGAAGATCGTTCAGTCTTTCCAGGATCTGCTTAACTCGATCATCGAGTTTGCTCCGCAAGTTGTCGTCGGCCTGATCTTGCTGATCGTGGCGATCATCTTCGCCAAGATCGTCGAAAAAGTGCTGCAGGTCGTTCTTACGCGGCTGAACCTTGACCGCCTCGTTCAAAAAGTCGGGTTCGACAAGACGCTTCACAGTATGGGGATTCGCCAGGCATTGAACCGCTTTCTGCCGCGGTTGGTCTATTTCCTGCTCCTGATGGTGCTGGCCAGAACTCTCGCCGACGCGATGGGATTGACGGCGATTTCGCAGGCCTTCGCCGCTTTTTTTGCCTACCTACCCAACATCGTCGCCGCCCTGCTGCTGCTCGTTCTCGGTAGCGCTGCTGCCCAGTTCGCGGGGAAGACCGTCAGTTCGGCGGCCGAGGGATCCGGGATCGATTTCGCTCCCACGCTGGGTCGAGTGGTCACCGGGTTGATCATTTTCCTGGTCGGAGTCATGGCGATCTCCCAGCTCAATTTCGAGACCGAGATCGTCCGTATCGTGACGACGATCATCCTTGCGACCTTCGGATTGGCGTTCGCCTTGTCGGTAGGTTTGGGCACCCGGGATGTGGCCCGAAACGTCGTCACGGGATTCTATGTCAAGCGCCTGGTCACCCCCGGAACCGCGACCAGGATCGGCGGGCATGAGGGAATCGTGGCGGGTGTGACTGCAACACACACGTTGCTGGAGACCGAAAAAGGCCTAATTCAGCTGGCAAATTCGAAGTTTCTTGATGAAGTTTCCAGTAGCTGGCCCCCCGAAGTGTGACTTTTCTCGGTTTCCCCGGGTCTGGACAAGTGCGCGACGGAAATGACCGCCGTGCGACGCACTCGGGGGAACCATGGAACGTTTTTTCTCTCAGGCTTGCGAACAGCTGAAGGTTCGGCACGAAACGACCCTAAAGGCGACCGATGCCCTGTGCCGTTGGTTGGAACGACACGTTTCCGCTTGGCAGGGATCGTCGGCACGTCCCACTCCTTCTTCCAGCGCTCGGACGTTTGATCGGCTGATTGACAAGACCCTCGACACGATCGGCGGCCCTCATGCGGACGATGTGTCCCTGGCGATGGCGCTACGTTCGGCGGGTCTGACACTGGACCAGGTGGACCCGTTTGTCGCGCTGTTCCTGGCGCACATCCAGGCCCAGGCGTTCGAGGGCTACGTCGGCACCACTCGCCGGCTCGGCGACTGGCTCGACCGCGGCGCGACACCGCTCGGGCCAATGGGGAGGGACTACGTTGCCCTATGGAATTGAAGAGATCGAAGGAATCGACTCGACGATCCGGGAACGACTCAGCTCGATCGGGGTTCGAACGACCGGAGAGTTGATCCAGGCCTGCTCCACCGACCGCGGTCGCGCACGAGTCGTGGCGGCGACCGGGGTCGAAATCGATCGCCTGATTGAATGGGTTCATGTCGCCGATCTGATGAGGATCAGCGGGGTCGGTCGTCAGTACGCCGAACTTCTCGGCGCCAGCGGCGCTGGGAGCATCGCGGCTCTTCGCCGCCAACGGCCGGCCGAACTCGCGCGGGCCGTTCGCGGGATCAACGCCCAGAAGGGTATGGCCAAGACCACCCCATCCCCCAAGACCATCGAGCGGTGGGTCGACGAAGCGCGTGACCTTCCCTCGAGGATCGTCATCTGAGGCGCCTCTCGCGCGAAAGCAGATACCCCAAGCTCAAACACCGATGGGATCGCTCGTTAAGGCAAACCTGCGTTCGAGCGCCTCGGCGAGATCCCGCGACGAAAACGGCTTAGACACATAGTCGTCCATCCCCGCTTCGAGGCAACGCTCGCGGTCCCCGGCCATCGCGTGTGCGGTCAGTGCGATGATCGGCATCCGCCGACCGGTCTTGGCTTCCAACCGGCGAATCCGATGGGTTGCTTCGAAACCGTCCATCTCCGGCATCTGCACGTCCATCAGGATCGCGTCGAAGGACTGTTTCTGATACGCGGCCAGAGCTTCGTGTCCATTCGTCACCAACACCGCCTCGTGGCCGAGCTTCTCCAGGATTCGAGCGGCCACGATCCGGTTGACCTTGCTGTCTTCGGCAACCAGGATTGTCATCCTTCGCCGGGTCAGTTCGCTCGAGGGGCCGGATATAGGTTTCTCCTCGGACAGGACGGTCGCGACACCGGCGTGTAGTTCGACACGGAACGTACTGCCGCTGCCTTCGGCGCTTTCCACATCGATGCGACCCCCTAACATTCGGATCAGCCGGTTCGAGATTGAAAGCCCCAGACCGGTTCCACCAAACCGACGCGTGGTGGAGCCGTCAGCCTGCGAGAATGCACTGAAGATGATCCCTTGTTTTTCCGCGGGGATTCCGATCCCAGTGTCCGTTACCTCGAGTTCCAGGATCACAAGGTCGCTCGATTCGGACCGCACACGGACGTTCAGATCGATTCGGCCCTGCTCGGTAAACTTGACCGCGTTTCCAAGCAGGTTGATCAGGACTTGACGCAAACGCGTGGGGTCACTCTCGACGCACGGCGGTACGCCCTCGGCAATCCGGGTGTGCAGGCTCAGGCCCTTTGCGTCGGCCATCGGCCGGCAGGTCCTCGTCACCGCGTCGATCAAGTCGCGCAAGTCAAAAGCGGTGGTTTCGAGGTCCAACCTACCGGCTTCGATCTTCGAGAAATCGAGGACGTCGTTGATGATCGACAATAGATTTCCGGCGGAAGAGCGAATCGTCGTGATGCATTCCAACTGTTCGCTGTCCAGTTCCGTATCCAACGCAAGTTCGCTCATCCCGATGATTCCGTTCATGGGCGTGCGGATTTCGTGGCTCATGTTGGCCAGAAACTCCGACTTCAGACGCGAGGAATCCTGCGCCTGTCGCTTGGCGAGTTCGAGTTGAAGTGTCCGTCTTCGAACTCGGGTTTCCAGAGCGTGGCGCTCGGCAAGCACCTCCTCCTGCGCGGACCCCAATTGCCTTGTCATGCGATTGAAAGCGGTGGCAAGTTCGCCGACTTCGTCGTTCCTCCGATCAGGGATCTGTACGGAAAGGTCGCCATCGGCGATGCGACGGGTTGCCTCGACGAGCTCGCGTAGCGGGCCGGCGACGATGCGGGCCAGCCCGACGCCAAGAAGCACGCAGAGAAACAGCAATGCCGACCCCGCAAGCGCGATGCGGCCTTGCAACATCCTTACCCGCGCTGCGGTGCGATCCGCCGACAGAACCAGCTCGATCGTGCCGATTTCCTCCGCACCGCCGGAATCTTCGTTGACCCGCGTCAATACCGGAGTGAAGAAAGTCATCGGCTCGACCGCTGCGCTGCGGGATCCGATCGAGAGTTCCGTGAGGGTCGTATTCTCTCTGTCGCGCACCAAGATTCGCCGCACGTCATCATCGCTGACGGCGCTCTTGACCACGTTTTGGATCGCGGTAACATCGCCGGCGAGGATCGGGAGCTCGGCGTTGTGCGCCAATGTGTCGACGAGCAGTTGGCCGCGGATTTCGAGATCGCGCAGGCCTTCCGTTTGCAACGTCTCTCCCACGTACCAGACCGCACCCGTCAGGACGAGCGTCAGTGCGGCCGCGAATGGGACGACCATTCGAAAAGCCAGCCGGTGTCGTGCCATCGGCCGGGCGTTCATTGTCCGGGATCCCCCTCCGTCATCGCACTCTTCCCTTAATAAGGATTGTTCAACGAATATTCGGTCGCGCAGTTGGGCAGTCAATTACGACCGGAATTCCTTTAGAATCCCACCTATGATGACTCGTTTCGTCAAATTGCGCGTCGACGATTACCGGCTACCCCAGGATTGGACGAGCAGGCTGCTTTCGCCGGCGCTCGTCGTTTACCTCGACCGCGTGCGAGAAAACCTGCGGCGCACGATTGCGCTGATGGGTGGCGATCCCGATCGCTGGCGGCCGCACATCAAAACGACGAAGATTCCCCGGGTCTATGCAGAGATGCTGCGCGCCGGTCTGCGTCGCTTCAAGTGCGCGACGCTTCGTGAAGCGGAGACCCTGCTGGGCGTATTTCGAGAGGAAGGCATCGAGCATGGGGACTTACTTCTCGCCCATCCGTTGGTCGGCCCTGCCTTGAGGCGTTGGGGCGCGCTGGCCCGCGACCAAGACGGTGTCACCCTTTCCGTGCTGTGCGAGAACCCGGACGCGGTTGGCCGGATCGACCCCGCACTCGGTATTTTTGTGGACCTCAATTCGGGGATGCATCGCACCGGTATCCCGTTGCACCGGTTTGATGAGATACGCTCGATCGTCCAACATTCCGGGCCGCGATTCCGTGGCGTTCATTTCTATGACGGCCACGTTCATGGGGCGACGCCGGAATCCCGTCGCGAGATGGCGTTTCGCGGCTACCGGGCATTGATCGAAACACTTGAAAAACTGGGATCCGACGCGCAGGCGTGCGAGATCGTCACCAGCGGGACGCCGGCGTTCCGCTACGCGCTCGAGTTCGAACCGTTTCGCGCACTGGCGGCGACGATCCACCGCGTCTCGCCCGGCACGGTGGTTTTCCATGATTTGCGAACCGAACAAGAATTGGACGATCTCGATTTGGTGCCGGCGGCTGTCGTGTTCTCTCGCATCGTCAGCCACCCGCGATCGGGTCGAGTGACCTGCGATGCCGGGTCGAAGTCCATCGCCGCCGAAGCCGGCGATCCCTGCGCCTTCGCACTCGGCCACCCCGGTCTCGAGGCGCTTACTCCCAGCGAGGAACATCTACCGTTCGCCGTCAAAGACGGGCAGACGCCGGAACGCGGCACCGAGTTGTACCTGGTACCGCGCCACATATGCCCGACCGTAAACCTGGCGGAACAGGCACTCCTCGTCGACGGTGAAGAGATCGTCGTCAGCGATGTGCGAGCTCGCGCCCACGATCTGCTCGTCGATACCTGACCCAATCACTGTTATCCTTCGACTTCGAAGGAGCCGCCATGACGATCGAGCCTCAATCCGAACGAACGAGTTCCGTGTGGGTCGGCCGCGTGGTGGTGATCCTGATCGTCGCTTTCATCGGGGTCGTGATCTTCATGATGTTTCTCGCCGCCCGTGGGCCGGGTCAGTGATCAGGTCGCTCTTCGCCTTCGTTTCGCTCGGGGTCGCTCTCGCGGGCAACGCTTGCGCTGGGGACAAAGATACGCCCGAGCGAAAACTGACGATCGTCCATACCAACGATCTTCATGCCCGACTGTTATCCGACGCGAAGAGCCGCGGAGGCTTTGCCGAGATTGCGACGGCGATCCGCAACGCGTGCGCCGGGACCGAAGGATGCTTGGTCATGGACGGCGGAGACCTCGTCCAGGGGAGCCCCGTATCGTCCCTGTTCCAGGGCGTGCCGGTTTACGAAATCGCCAACCGGCTCGGCCTCGATGTGTCGACGTTGGGGAATCACGAGTTCGATTACGGTTGGAAAAAAATTCCGAAGTTTCTCGAGATCGCGGACTTCCCGGTGCTCAACTCGAATCTGAGACATCCTTCGGAGGAACGGCTCGGCGACGCTTCGTCGATCGTGCTGACGACGACGAACGGTGTTCGGGTCGGTGTCGTCGGTGCCATTACCGAAACCCTGCCCTATCTCGTCGCTCCGGATCAGCTCGGAGAATGGGAAGCGAGACCGGTCGTGGATACCGTGGCTCCGATCGTCGCCAAACTACGCAAGAAGGTGGATCTCCTGGTTGTCCTGGGTCACGTAACCGATGACGAAGAACACGCGTTGCTGGATATCCCCGGCGTCGATTTCGTGATTGCCGGTCACGGGCACGCGGGCCTTACCGAACCCGTTACAGACGACGATACGGCGATCCTCCGCGTACGCGCGTTCGGCCACCAGATCGGGAAGCTCGATGTCCGTGTCGACATCCGGAACGACCGTGTCACCGACTGGAGCTGGAAGGCAATCCCGGTCCAGGGTTCCGATCTCGAACCCGACGCGGCGACGCTCGAGATCGTCAACGCGTGGGAGGCAAAGGTCTCCGCACTTGTCGATATCGATCTGGCGGAGATCGGTCACGACCACGACCGCGTTGAGATGAAGGATCTTTTCGAGCGCGCTCTCGCCGAGGAAACCGGCGCAGACCTGGCCTACGTCAACCCCGGTGCGATTCGAGGAAAGTTCTTCAAGGGCATGTTGCGAGTGCGAGATGTGTGGACCGCGATGCCGTTCGAGGACGCCGTCGTGACCGGAACGTTCAAGGGTTCGGAGTTCCCGCGGTCCGTTCGCGCGGAACGAGGTCTCGAAGCAGATCGGTCTTACCGCTTTGCGTCCATCGACTTCGTTGTCGCGCAGTGGCGGCTACAGGGGATCGTCGATCTCGACGTCGAGCACGGCGAACTGTACCGAGACTTGTTGATTCGATGGATCGGGAAGCAAGAGCGGTTGGACTAGTCGGTAAAAATCTTGCCGGGGTTCAGTAGACCGCGCGGATCGAGCGTACGCTTGAGTTCGCGCATCACATCGACGGCTTCCCCATGTTCCTCCTGTAGGAACCCGCGCTTGCCCAATCCGATCCCATGTTCACCCGTGGACGTGCCGCCACAGGCGAGGGCGCGTTCGATGAGCCGCTGGTGGAACGCATCGACGTTGCTGCGTTCTCTCGAGTCTTCCCGATCGACCAGCACGATGCAGTGGAAGTTTCCATCGCCGACGTGACCGATAAGGGGTGCCGTGATCGACGAGTGCTTCAGATCGGCCAGAGTCGCGTCGATGCAGCCCGCCAGTTCGCTGATCGGGACACAGACGTCGGTTCCCATCGCTTGCGACTCGGGTCTCAGGGCCCGTATCGCATAGTACGCATCGTGCCGGGCTTGCCACAATCGTTCCCGTTCCCGCGGTTGAGAGCTCCAACGGAATTCTCCACCACCGTTCGCACGCGCAATGGCCTGAGCCTGGATCGCCTGTTTTTCCACCTCCGCTTCGCTACCGTGGAATTCGAAGAACAGCGTGGGCGCCGTCGCATGATCCAGCGCGGAGTATCGGTTGACGGCGTCAATCGCGGGACCGTCGAGCAACTCGACGCGCGCCACCGGAATCCCGCGCTGAACGATCTCGATCACGCTGCGTACGGCCGCGTCGATTCGCTCGAACGCGCCCACCGCGACGGAGACCGCCTCCGGAACGGGGTGGAGTCGCACGGTCAACTCCGTGATGATCCCGAGCGTACCCTCGGCCCCGATGAGAAGATGGGTCAGGTCGTACCCGGCGGATGACTTTCGCGCCCGGCTTCCCGTGCGGATCGTCCGCCCGTCGGCGAGCACGGCTTCAAGCGCCAGGACGTTTTCCCGAATCGTCCCGTAGCGCACGGTGTTGGTTCCGGAAGCTCCGGTTGAGGCCATCCCGCCGATTGTCGCGTCGGCGCCCGGATCGACGGAAAAGAACAGACCGCTGCCTTCGAGTCGCGAGGCGAGTTGGAGGCGCGTCGCACCGGCCTCGACGACCGCATCCTGATCGGCGATGTGGATCTCGGGGATAGCGTTCATGCGGGAAAGATCGACGG
>Ga0224508_10002620_pt1 | contig 15174 bp, 13 predicted proteins | sample SF_Jan12_sed_USG_4_FD_170157 | JGI IMG/M metagenome (GOLD analysis project Ga0224508, IMG submission 170157) | Sediment microbial communities from San Francisco Bay, California, United States - SF_Jan12_sed_USGS_21 | ecosystem: Environmental > Aquatic > Marine > Sediment | place: USA... | reverse complement strand
GCTTCCACCCGCCGACGAACTACTTCCCGCTGATCGTGCCCGAAGCCCTGATGATCGAGCCCACCGAGACCGAGAGCCGGGAGACACTCGACGCGTTCGTCGACGCGCTGCAACGCATCGCCACCGAGGCCGTCGAAGATCCCGCTCTCGTCCAGTCGGCTCCCCACAGCACCGCGGTCGGTCGGCTCGACGAGGTCCGGGCGGCCCGTCAGCTGGTGCTGTGTCAGCGTCCCGTTCAGCCGTAGATGGCTTTGATGGTGTCCTCGTAGTGCTGGGCCACGACGGCCCGCCGGACCTTGAGCGTGGGGGTGATCTCGCCTTGCTCCAGCGAGAGGTCGGCGGGAAGGATCACGAACTCTCGGATCGACTCGGCTCGGGACACGGAGGCGTTGGCGACATCGATTGCTTCCTGAATCTCCTTTCGTAGCTCGTCGCTCGTTGCCAAGTCGGCCACGGTGGCTCCTGGATGATCATGGTCCTGGGCCCAATCGACGAATGCCTCCTCGTCGATGGTGACTAGGGCGGCGATGAAGCGTTGGGCGTCGCCGACGATCATGGCCTGACTGACGAGATTGTGGGATCGGAGCCGGTCCTCGAGGGGGGCTGGAGCAACGTTCTTGCCGGCCGACGTCACGATCAGCTCTTTCTTCCGGCCGGTCACCAGGAGGAACCCGTCCTGGTCGATCGTGCCGATGTCGCCGGTGTGGAACCAGCCGTCGTCGTCGAAGACCTCAGCAGTAGCCCGATCATTGCGCCAGTACCCCGGGAACACCTGCGGTCCCTTGACCAGGACCTCGCCGTCGGCCTCGATCTTGATCGAGGTGTCTGCCACCGCCCGGCCGACCGAGCCCGGTCGCCAGGCGTCCGTGCGGTTGATGGTGACGAGGGGACTGGTCTCGGTCAGGCCGTAGCCCTCGTAGATACGGACCCCGACGCCGTCGAAGAACGACGTCAGCCGCTCACCGAGCGGTCCGCCACCGCTGAACGCCATCCGGAGCTCCCCGCCGAACGCGGCTGACAGCCTCCGGTAGACGAGCCGGTCGAACACCCAGTGCTCGGCCCTGGTGATTGCTGTGATCCGGCCCGCAACCCGTTGCCGCGACCAGCGGATGGCGGTGGTCACCGCCCGGTCGAAGATCCGGCCCTTGCCGTCCGCCTCGGCGGTGTGCTGGGCCCTGCTGTAGACCTTCTCGAAGATCCGAGGCACGGCGGCGATCAGCGTCGGCCGGACCATCGCGAACTCGTCGGGCAGGTTCGCGATCGAGGTGCCGAACGCGATCCTGATTCCCGTTGCGAGACAGAACAGCGCCGTGGTCTTGGTGAGGACGTGAGCCAGCGGCAGGAACAGCAGGGCGGTATCCGAGGCGTCGACCGCACCGGCCAGGGCATCAGCCACCTGATCGACGTTGACCCGCAGGTTACGATGGGTCAACACGCAGCCCTTCGGCCGACCGGTCGTCCCCGAGGTGTAGATCAGGGTTGCGATGTCGTCTGGGGTGATGGCCTCGAGGCGATCGTCGAGGTCGTCCCGGCCTACGTCAACTCCTCGGTCGATCAACTCGTCCAGTCCTCCGGACTCGATCACCAGGATCTCCCGGCAGGCGGTCTCGGTCTCGATCGATCGGGCGGCGGCCAACATCTCGTCTGACTCAACGACCAGGATCGCGGCCTCGCTGTCGGTCAGGATCCAGCCGATCTGATCCGGCGAAGACGTCTCGTAGATAGGAACCGTGACGGCCCCGACCAGGTTGATCGCCAGGTCGAGCTCTACCCACTCCACCCTCGTCGCCGACATGAGAGCGACTCGATCTCCCGACTCGATCCCGGCTGCGATCAGGCCCTTTGCCAACTGCTCGACCCGCTGCCAGACGTCGGCAGCGGAGCGGTCGACGAAAGCGTCGCCGACCCGGACCGAGACCATGGCCCTGTCGGGGTTCTCGGTCGCGTGGCGCTTGACCGACGCGAGGAGGTGGTTGTCCTCGGACCCGCCGATGAGGGGCGGCCCGGAAACGTCCATTGGCATGCTCGAATCCCTTCTCCTGTTGCATCCCCGGTCTGATGGATGGCGCGACTCACATCCGTCGCCCGCTTGGTTCATCATCGCCGGTCACCAGACGGCGCAACAGTGTCCTAAGGCCCGTCTCGGGCCGGGCACCGGATCTTGGTGACGTCGGCCGCGTGGTCGTCTTGAACTCGCCGATCAGTCGGTGTCGACTTCGTTCTCTGCACCGTCTCTTGCGTCGACGTTGGCCGCTGTCTCCAAGTCCCGGAACGCGACCTTGGTCGGCGGCCGCCCGCTCGGTCGGCCGACCGTGTTCGGTGTCGGCGGCTCGTCGCCGAAGAGCCGGAGAAGTTGGCTGCCCCCTATCCCGTCGGTGAGGGAGTGGCTGACCTTGACCACAATGGCCGCTCGATCAGCGGCCAGACCCTCGACGAGATGGATCTGCCAGAGCGGGCGGGTCTCGTCGAAGTCCTCCGCAGCCTGGACGCCACAAAGGTCGAGAACGGACCGCAGATCGCCGGGCTCCGGGACGGCGGTGCGTCGGAGATGGAACGCTGCGTTCCGGTATTTGTGAGCATCCTCACTTTTCAACTAGTGTCACGACCCTGACGAGCCGAACGGGAGCCTCACGATGCCAAAAGCTCTGAACTCGCACTACCGGCCCTTCACCGGCGAGGAGTACATCGAGAGCCTCCGCGACGGTCGGACCGTGTACTTCCACGGGGAGAGGGTGCGGGACGTGACGACCCATCCTGCCTTCCGCAACAGCGTGCGCTCGGTCGCCAGGCTGTACGACGCACTGCACGATCCAGCGCTGCAGAAGACACTGATGTGCGAGACCGATACCGGCTCCGGCGGGCTCACCCACAAGTTCTTCCGCGTCCCCCGCAGCACAGACGACCTCGTCGAGGCCCGCGATGCGATCGCCGGTTGGCAACGTCTGGTGTACGGCTGGATGGGTCGGAGCCCCGACTACAAGGCTTCGTTCCTCGGGACCCTGGGGGCCTTCCCCGAGTTCTACGCCGACTACCACGACAACGCGATCAACTGGTACAGGCGCTCACAGGAGGAGATCTCCTACTGGAACCACGCCATCGTCCATCCTCCGGTGGATCGTCACCTCGGAGCAGACCAGGCGGGCGAGGTCTGCATGCACGTGGAGTCCGAGACCGACAACGGTCTGATCGTCTCTGGCGCCAAGGTGGTGGCTACGGGCTCCGCGCTGACCCACTACAACTTCATCGCTCACTTCGGCTCCATCCCGATCCAGGAGCCCGAGTACGCCATCGTCTGCACCACGCCGATGGACTGCACAGGCGTGAAGCTGATCTGCCGCAACTCCTACGAGCTGCAGGCGGCAGCCACCGGCAGCCCGTTCGACTACCCGCTATCGAGCCGGCTCGACGAGAACGACTCGATCCTGGTCTTCGACAAGGTACTGATCCCCTGGGAGAACGTGTTCCTCTATGGCGACGTCAAGAAGGCCAACGACTTCTTCCCGGCAACGGGCTTCATCCCGCGATTCACGTTCCACGGCCTGGCCCGGCTCTGCGTGAAGCTCGACTTCCTGGCCGGTGTGCTCTCCAAAGCGCTGCGGACCACCGGCACCCGCGACTTCCGAGGCGTGCGGGCCAACCTCGGGGAGGTGATCGCAATCCGCAACCTGATGTGGGGCCTGAGCGACGCCATGGCCAAGACCCCCGATCCGTGGGAGAACGGGGCGGTGCAGCCGTCGATGCTCTATGGCATGGCCTACCGCGCCTTCACGCCCATGTTCTATCCCCGCATCAAGGAGATCACCCAGCAAGTGGTGGCCTCGGGTCTCATCTACGTGAACTCCAACGCCAACGACTTCAAGTCCGACGAGATCCGGCCGTACCTCGACAAGTACGTGCGGGGCTCGAACGGCATCGAGGCGCTCGACCGCATGAAGGTGATGAAGCTGCTCTGGGATGCAACCGCGAGCGAGTTCGGTGGGCGTCACGAGCTGTACGAGCGCAACTACGCGGGGAACCACGAGCAGGTCATGTACGAGAACACGGCGTTGGCCGATGCGAGCGGCCTCACCGAGATGCTCGAGGGATTCGCCGATCAGTGCATGTCCGAGTACGACCTCGATGGCTGGACGACCGACGACTTCGTCAACCCCGACGACGTCTCCCTCGTCGGAAACGACTGGGGTTGAGCGGATCGGACGGTCGAGCGAAAAGTGAGCAGACTCAGATTTGTCGACACCAGGGTCGCGGCGTCCGCGAAGGGGGCCGCATCCGCTACGACGGCAGTGCCCAGGAGCTCCAGGAGAACCCCGAACTCCTGCACTCGGCTGATCCGTCAGCTCGTCTCGGGCGTCATCCTCCAGAACGCGACCCGGAACGACGCCGTCATATGCGAGACCATCTCGTCGTAGCTCTGCCGCCCGCTGCTTCGGCGCCGCATCTCGTGGACCCACAGCGCATAGAGGTTGCCGGCTAGGGTCCGCCGCGGCACCTCGGGATCGAGCTGGCCGTTGTTGCAGGCGTCGAGCAAGGCGTCCTCGATGCGTCGGAGGAAGTCGTTCACGAAGTCGTCGACGCCCTGCCGCCCCGAGGGCTCAAGCCACGGGAGTTCTTTGAAGAACGATCTCGCCAGCCGTTGATCGGCCTCGTGGTGGTCGGTCACGTGGAGGAACAGCTCCGTCATCTGTTCGACGAGCGGCCTCGTTCCATCGACCCGCTCGAACGCCTGGCTCCATGCGTCGCCGGCCACGGCCTCGAAGACGCTCACGAGCAGATCTTCCTTCGAGCCGACGTAGAGATAGAGCGTCCCCGCCCCGATGCCGGCCTTCGCCGCGATCTCGGCAGTGGTGGTGGCGTCGAATCCCTTCTGCTGGAAGAGCTGGGTTGCTGCCTCGACGATCCGGCGCTGCTTGTCGAGCTTGTTAAGCTCGCGCTTGCCAAGCTCCTCCCGCGGGCTGGAGGGCTCGTCGAGACCTTCTGCTGAGACGGTCGTGGTCGACGACATGGCCCTGCCACGATACTTGGCCTTCGGCCAAGGGTCCAAGATCGTGACGCTGGCTGTCCCACGCTGGCCAGCGTCAAAGGGTCTTGACGGCTCGGAGAGCCGTCGGTAGGTTCCCCCCCTTCGTCACCGGGCTGCTCGCCTCGTGGGATGCAGAGGGCTTCGGCCACGACAACTCCGATCCCGGCGTCGACGAAGCCGTCCGGGCCGCCGTTGACCAGCTGCGCTCGGCCGGGCTCACCGCTGAGACCACGGCGACGACCTCAGCCTGAGAGCGAAGGGGATGCTGCCTACGCCTCGCCACCGATCGTGACCTTGACCGCCAGGCTCGACTTGTCGTTGGCGGTGGCGAAGGCTTCGACCAGGTCGGTCAGCGCGAAGTGGTGGGTCTGCAGGGCCGCAAGCTCGTCGCTGATCGAGCCCATGCGACCGACGGCGGCCCCGAACTCCGATCCGCTCTCGACCGTTCCGTAGATGAAGGAACCGATCAGCTCCAGCTCCTTGAGCACGACCTCCCGGTAGTCGGTCGGACGAGGCTGGTCGAACACGCCGACGACGACTACCCGCCCGCCTCTGCGGACACAGCGAACGGCGTCGGCCATGGTGTCGGCCTCACCGCCGACGGTCTCGATCACCACCCCTGGTTGATGGGCGTCGGCCCAAGCATCGAGATCGGTCTCGGCGATCGCGTCGAGTCCGAAGCGGCGGGCCAGATCGGCCTGGTGGGGGTAACGGCAGGTGATCCCGACGGTGGCCGCCCGATCCCGCGCCGCCAGTCCGGCTAGCAAACCGATGTTGCCACCACCGATGATCAGCACCCGCTCGTCGAGCTCGGTGAGGCGGGCCCGGTGCACGGCCCGGACCGAGACGGCCCAGGGTTCGGCCAGTGAGGCCAGGGTCGGATCGACGGCGGCGTCGACCGGGTGCAAGAGGCGAAGGGGGACGTCGACGAACGAAGCCAGACCGCCCCCTGCGCTGATGCCGATGAGCTCGCCGTCCTCGCACAGGACGGTGTCGCCTCGCAGGCAGTGGGCGCAGTCCCGGCAGTTCACCCATGGTTCGACTGCGTACACCGTGTCGGCCATCGACGCCGGGAGGCTGACCAGGGTGCCGGCGAACTCGTGACCGGGAATCGCGAACTCGGCGGGCTCGAGGGTGCCGGCCCTCATGCCGCGAAAGATATGGAGATCGCTGCCGCAGATCCCGCACCCAGTGACCTCGAGTCGTACCCAGCCCTCGGGAATAGGCGGCGGCTCCACGTCGACCACATCGATCCCCTCCGCCGTCCACCTGGCACTGAGCATGGGGCCCACGCTACTCCCCTCAGCGAGTTGAGCGCCGCCCCGATGCCGTCGGCGTAGTCCCCGAGAGCTTGTCAGGCGACTGGCTGGTCCGAGCTCGCTGATCACGACCCGGCCACCAGCATGCCGGCCACCGAGCCGACGGCCAGGAACGGGCCGAAGCTGAAGGTCACGTCCCAGCGGCGGTGGATGACGATCAGAAGCAGCGCGACGGTCGCACCGGACATCGCTCCGATCAGGGCGGTCGTCACGACGGCGTTCTGGCCGAACCAGCCGGCGATCGTCCCGACGGTCAGGGCCAGCTTCACGTCTCCCATCCCGAACCGCATCACGAGGAGAGCCACGGCGAAGGCCAGGCCGATCCCCAGGGCCCCGAGCGCCGACTCCAGGTTCGAGCGAACGAGGCCACCGGTCAGGACGGCCAGCATGGTGGCTGCGGCCAGCGGCAGGGTGATCCGGTTCGGCAGCCGCTGCTCGGCGGCGTCGATGGCCGACAGGACGCCGTAGGACAGCAGCGCGATCGACAGCAGGGTTGCCACCACGGGATCGGCCCGGTGGCTCGCGACCACGGCGACGACGGCTGCGGCGGTGGCGGCGACGATGGCGATCCGGACTGCGGGATGGTGGGTGGTCAGCGCTCGGGCGGTCGGGTGACGCACCGGTGCGGGATGACGCCCGGGTCGGGTGGCGGCTGACATCGGGGCCGGGCCCGACCGCGACGTGACGATACGGCTCAAGTCTGGTCCGCCTCGAGGCTCCACTGGTTGCGGTGGGCCAAGACCACGGCCTCGAGCTGGGAGCTGACCCCGAGCTTGCGCAACACGCTCCTGACCTGGGCGCGGATGGTTGCCACCGAGACGTAGTGCCGCTCGGCTAGCGCCGCCGGCCCGTGACCGCTCATCAACCCGGCCAGCACCTGCTGCTCCCGCGGCGAGAGATCGGAAAAGGGGGCGTGGCGCCGGTTCTGCTCGGCCTCCAACCGGTGGAGCTCCACCGAGAGCTCCTCTCGCTGTCGGGGTCGGACGGTCTGCCCGCCAGCCACCCCGAGGATCGTCTCGACGATGTCCACCAGTGGCTCGGACTTGGAGAGCACAACCTCGGCGCCTTCGCCCGATGAGTGGGCCAGTGCCTGCCGTTCGGTCTCACCGGTCAGGATGACGACCCGGATCGCCTCGGCGACGAGGGGGCCGATCAGGGCCGACCCTCCACCATCGAAGGGTAGACCGAGGTCGATGACGGCGCAGTCCGGCCGACGGGACGAGATGCTGTCCACCAGCTGGTCGGGGCCGACGGTCGGGTCGGGCAGCTCGACCTCGGCCCCGGCCCGCTCCAGCTCCGCCCGCAGTCCGATGGCCAGCAGGGGATGGTCGTCGACGATGACGATCCGCCGGAGCTCCATCAGGCCACCGCCACTGGGGGCCGGGACCGCAGGGTGAGGACGAAGGTCGTGTGTCCGGCCTGGGCCGGAGAGACCTGCAGCTCGGCCCCATTGAGGACCGCGAGCATGCGGGCCCGGGCCAGGCCGAGACCTCGGCCGTGGGGATGGGTGGTGACGCCCCGGCGGAAGATGGCCTCGGGATCGCCGGCGGGAAGCTGGCCGCGACTGGAAACCGAGACCCTCGTGACGACGTCACCGCCGGCGATCTCGACCAGTATCGGGCCGGAGTGGCCGTGCCGCTCGGCGTTGGTCACGAGGTTGTCGACGATGGCCAACACCTCCGACTCCTCGGCCCAAGCGGTCGCTTGCTCAGGGCCCCGAAGGGTGACCGGGACCCCTGCGACCCGGCGGGCCGCCACCAGGTTCCGGACGCGGTCGGCAAGATCGAAGAGCTCGATGGTGCGGGCACCCGTGAGGGTCAGCCGTCTGAGGCGGGCCGCCTCCGCCCGCAAGGGTGCAGCGACGTCGTCGTCGAACGAGCCGACGGCCGTCTCGATGGCCAGCAGACCGCTGCGCAGGTCATGGAGGAGGTCTTCGACTCGGGACACCTCCTCCTCGATGCGCTCGCGAGATTCGATCAGCTCGATCAGTGACCGGTGCTCGGCGACTTCGACGTCCACTAGCAATCCGTAGAGGCAGGTCATGCCGGCGACCGCGGCCAGCAGCGCCGGAGATGCGGTTCCGGTCGCCGCCGGGTCGAGTCGGACCAGCACTGCGACCATGCCCAGCCCCAGCGAGCCGAGGCCGCCAAAGACCTCCAGCCAGTGGGCCCGCCGCAGGCCCCTGGCTAGGAGGACGATGGCCATGCCGCCGCCGGACAGCACCACGAGCGAGTTGACTGCCTGTGGAGCGGGCCCGCCGGCCACGAACGTCAGCCACGACCAAGCAGCTCCTGGCCCTAGGAGGACCGCGCCGATGGCTGCGGCCCAGCCGTTACGGATTGCCAAGGCTCGATAGGCGGCCAGCATGCCGGCGATGGCGAAGGTGGTGGTGGCGACGACCCCGAATTGGGACGCGGTGCCGACCGGCACGTCCAGGGAGCCGGCGACGTCGGCGCCGGCGAACAGCAACAGAGCAACGATGGTCACCGTGAAGGCGACGAGGGCCTGACCGACCGGCGGGCCAGGCCGGCTACCCGGTCGGTAGCCGTCGTGCTCAGCGGTCAGCGAGGTCATCGTGCCGTTGCTCCCTGGATGAGCTCTTCCTGCGGTGCTGTCTCTGAGGGTGTCCATTCGTCGTCGCCCATCTTCCCTGGCCCAAGCAAGACCGTGCTGATCGTTGTAGATGTTTGTCGAAAGACCGCGATGGATCGAGATGAATGATCGGGTGATTGGTTCGATCGGTCGCGCAGCGAATACCACATTTGGTGGATGCGTTGTCCGGCCACCGGATGCACAATGATGGTGAGAAGCAACCACAAGGCGAGGAGCACTTCATGATAAAGACGGTTGTTTGGACAGCATGGTTGAAGGACAGGTTCAGCCAAGAGCAGGGGGCGGGATTGGCCGAGTATGCCCTGCTGCTGTTCGTGGTTGCGGTAGCAGCTGCCACAATCATCACGGCGTTCGGAGCGGACATCATCGCCGCCTTCTCGGACGCCACCGATTCACTCCCATCCGACGGGGGAGCCGGCACCCCGTAAGCGATCTGTTCCGGCCGGAGGGCATCTGAAGGGCGATCTGATGTGCCCTCCGGCCGGAATGGGCGGCCATGCGCCGCCGTACAGAGGGAGCGCCCTGCTGCAACCGCCGCTGTGGCAGGGCGCTCCCGCTCCCGCCGATCAAGTGACCAAAAGGCGGACGGTGATTGGGTGTATAGATCGGATTGGCACCACTTGTCCAACAATTTCTCTCAATCCTTCACCGTGACAGAGCGGATACCTCTTTCTACAAACCCTACTCTGTTGTTACTTGCTGATGCAGCTCTATCCATGGTGATCCACCTCGAAGTCTTAGGGCTGTTCCGCCAACAGAACACCACGTCATATCCGATTCTTGAGCTGACCGCAACCGTCAAATAAAATAAGCACCTGAATCCCCATTGACCCTTGTCAAAGGGTGTTATTCGTGGCTAGGTTGCCCTCCGCCGGTGTGGGCTCGGACAACGGGCTTGGCGACTACGGCGGAGGAAGCGATGAGGCGATTGTGGAGGACCCGGCCTGATGGTCGGCGTTCCAGGGTGGGTGAGCGAGGAGCCGGCTTGGCCGAGTTCGCGCTTGCGCTTCCCGCCCTGCTCATGATCCTTTTCGGGATGATCGAGTTCGGGCTCGTTCTCAGCCGGGCCCAGGCCATCGAGGCCGCGGCCCGGGAGGGTGGCCGCCTGGCGTCGGTGTCGTCGACCACGAGCGCCGACGTCGTGAGCCGGGTCGACGCCACCCTGGCCGGCACCGCCCTCGACGCTCCTCCCGCGGTGGCGGTGATCCCGAGCAGCGGCTGCGACGGCCGGGAGGGTGAGTCGGTCACGGTGACCGTCACCGCGCCCCACCAGATCACCATCCCGTTCGTGCTCGACCGTGAGCTGACCCTCACCGGCCAGGCGGTGTTCCGATGCGAGGCCTGAGCCGGCTCCGGGCGCTCCGCGCCGACGAGCGAGGAGCCTCGCTGGCCCTGGTGGCCCTCTCGCTGGTGTGGATCCTGGGCATGGCCTCCCTGGTGATCGACATCGGCGATGGCTGGCTCACCCGCCAGACACTGATCCCGGCCACCGACGCAGGGGCGCTGGCCGCAGCCCAGGATCTGGTCGATCGTCCCTGGGACGAGCAGGCGGCCTGCGCCACCGCCGGAACCTACGTCGCCGGTAATGCCCCGGCCGCCACGATGACCGACTGCGATGTCGTCTCGTTCGGCCCCGACGGGGGCCGGGTCACGGTGACCGCCAGCGAGAGCGTCGACGCCACCTTCGCCGCCGTCGGTACAGCAGAGGGCCGATCGGCCCAGTCGGTGTCCACTGCGACGTGGGGACCACCCCTGACCGTGTCCGGGCTTCGCCCGCTCGCCCTTTGCTACGACGGGTCGGCCGATCTGCGCCAACTGATCGACAACCCGCCGAGCGGCCCGACCTGGGTCGAGGTCCGCTCCGTCAAGGACGACCCCGACGCGTGCGGTGGGTCGTCGGCCATCGCCAACTTCGCCACCCTCGACTTCGAAGGCGGAACGGGGATCCACGAGCTCCGCGACTGGATGCGGGACGGCTACCCCGGGCAGGTCGACTTCGACGACCCGACCGTTTCGAGCTGCGGTGCCGGGGCGACGTGCTACGAGCGTCCGTGGGCCCTTCTCGACCTCACGTGGCAACTCGCCTCACTCCGCAACAGCGGCAGCTACGTGGCGTTCCCGGTGTTCAACTACGCCGATGCCGATGAGGTGCACCTGATCGGTTTGGTCCGGGCCCGCCTCTACGCGTTCGATCTCGTTGGCCCCTGGACGGACTGGTCCTTCGAGCTGAAGGTCGACCCCGGGCTGATCACCGGAACCTGCTGCGGTCCGCCCGGGGTCCTCTCCGGCAACGAGGTCATCGCCGTCTGCGGGGTCGACCCCGGCGCCTACCTGGCCTGCGAGCCGAGCACCGGCCCATGAGCCGAGGGGAGACGACATGAGCAGACGTATCGCCGGGTTCGTCGTAGCCATCCTGCTGGCCGTCGTCGGGACGGTGGCACTGGTGGCCTACGTCGGCAGCGCCGAGCAACGGGCCCTGGCCGGCGAGGAGCTGGTCGAGGTCTACGTGGTCAGCACCGCTATCGCCAGCGGAACGTCGGTCGAGGACATTGAGGATCGCGTGATCGTCGAGCGGGTCCCGGTCAAGGTCCGGGCCACCGGTGCGGTCGACAGCCTTCCGGCCCTGGCCGGCCAGGTGGCAACCGTCGACCTGATGCCGGGTGAACAGCTCGTCGCCAGCCGTTTCGGCCAGCGGACGGAGTTCGCCGACCGGGAGGTCGGGATCGACGTCCCCGACGACATGGTCGAGGTCACCGTCGAGCTCGACGCCCAGAGGGCCGTCGGTGGGTTGTTGGAAGCGGGGCAGACCGTGGCCGTGTTCGCCTCCTTCGACCCGTTCCAGCTCAGCCGTACGGTGGTCGACGTCGACGGCGAGACGGTGCCGCTTCCCTCCTCGGTCGCCGAGGATCTCGACGGCAGCACCTCCAACAGCACCGACCTGCTGCTCCACAAGGTCTTGGTCACCGCGGTACAGGAGCCGGCGGGCCGGGGCCCGGTGGAGAACCAGCAACGGCTCACAACCTCGCCCGAGGAGACGGTGTTCGTCACCCTGGCCGTCGCTCCCTTCGATGCCGAGCGGCTGGTCTTCACCGCTGAGTTCGGCAACATCTGGCTGGCCATCGAACGGGAGACCGTGCCCGATACCGACGAGCCGGGCCAGACCAGGGGCAGCGTCCTGCTCGACCAGGTCAGTGCCCGATGAGCGGCATCACCCTCCTGTCTGGCAACCCCGGCCTGGAAGCGGTGTTCGTCGACCTGTACGGCCGGTCGCTGCCGGTCCGCCGGATCTGGTCGGACCAGTGGCGGGATCCGATCGAGGTGGCGATGGACGCCTGCGCCGCCGATCCCGAGCTGGTGGTAGTAGGCGCCGACGCGGGTCTGGACCTGACCGAGCTGGTCGTCCCCGAGATCGATCGGCTGTTCCCCTCGGCCACCATCCTCTGTCTGGTCGCCAATCTCGATGTCGCGACCTCCCTGGCCCTTCTCAGGCTGGGAGCCCGGGACGTGATCCTCGAGGCCGGGACCCGCCGGGAGTTCCAGGCCGCCGTCGAACCGATCCTCCACCTCGCCCGGTCCCGCCACCGGCGGAGGGGCCAGTCGACCAGCGAGATCCGGCGACGGGTCATCACGATCATCAGCCCGAAGGGGGGCAGCGGCAAGACCACGCTGGCGGTCAACCTGGCGGTCGGCCTCGCTCGTCGGGCGCCCAAGCAGGTCGTGCTGCTCGACCTCGACGTCCAGTTCGGTGACTGCGCAGCTGCGCTGGGCCTTCGCCCCGAGTACTCGCTGGTCGAGGCGGTCGAGGCCGCCAATCACGAACGAAGCGCGCTGAAGGTGTTCCTTTCGGGACACCCGTCGGGGCTCGCCGTCCTGGCGCCGCCCGAGGATCTGGTGGCGGCCGACGACATCGTACAGGATCAGATGAAGCGGACCCTGGCCGCCTTCGCCGAGGAGTTCCCGTTCGTCATCGTCGACACGGCGAGCGGGGTCGACCGCTTCGCCCTGGCCGCCATGGAGCAATCGACCGATCTGCTCGTCGTCTCGACGACCGATGTGCCGTCGGTCCGAGCCGTGCGGCGCCAGCTCGACGTGCTCGACGAGGTGGGCTACGTGTCCCAGCGGCGGACCTTCGTCCTCAACCGGGCCAACGCCAAGGTCGGCCTGTCTGTGGCCGAGATCGAGGCCGCCGTAGGCCTCGAGGCCGCCTTCCAGATCCCGAGCACCCGCCTGATCCCGGTCTCGACCAACGAGGGCAGCCCGGTGATCGAGCGGAACGGCGGTGGCAGCACGGCCAATCGCTTCGACCGGATCGCCGAGTTCTTCGCCCCGTCGCCCGACCCCGACGACCGCCGGTCCCGGCGGGGCAGGGGGAAGGGGCGTCGATGAACATCGCTCAGCTGCTCCGCCAGGTCGAGTCCCGCCGGCGCTCAGGGAACGGGATCGTCCCCGACGGCGGGGGCCCGATCCACAGCGACCCCCTCTTCCGGCTCCGGTCTCGAGCCCAGAAGGCACTGTTCGACCGTCTCGGCAACCGGCTCTTCGATCCCGAGATGAGCGAAGAGCAATTGCGAACCCACGTGGTCAGGGAGCTCGACGAGATCCTGTCGACCGAGGCGACGCAGCTCTCCGAGGACGAACGGCGGAACCTGGTCGAGTCGATCGGATCCGACATCCTCGGCCTCGGTCCGATCGAGCCGTTCCTCTCCGATCCGACGGTCACCGAGGTGATGGTCAACGCCGCCGACGCCATCTTCGTCGAGCGAGGCGGCCGGCTGCATCTGACCGAGGCCCGGTTCATGACCTCCCAACACGTCCGCCAGGTCATCGAGAAGATCGTCGCTGCGGTCGGTCGCCGGATCGACGAGTCCTCGCCGCTGGTCGACGCCCGCCTGCCCGACGGCAGCCGGGTCAACGCGGTCATCCCTCCGCTGGCGGTCGACGGCCCGATGCTGACGATCCGCAAGTTCGCCGAGACCGCGCTCACCGCGGCCGACCTCGTCCGGGCCGGAACGCTGACCGGTGATGCGGTCGAGTTCCTCGATACCTCTGTTCGGTTCCGTCAGAACATCCTCATCAGTGGCGGTACCGGCTCGGGCAAGACCACCTTGCTGAACGTCGTCTCCTCCTTCATCCCCGAACACGAGCGGATCGTGACCATCGAGGACGCCGTCGAGCTCCGGCTCCATCAACGCCACGTGATCCGGTTGGAGGCTCGGCCCCCAAACGTCGAGGGCAAAGGCCAGATCTCGATCCGCCATCTGGTTCGCAACTCGTTGCGGATGCGGCCCGACCGCATCGTTGTCGGGGAGGTCAGGGGTGGCGAGGCCCTCGACATGCTGCAAGCCATGAACACCGGCCACGAAGGCTCGCTCTCCACCCTGCACGCCAACACACCGCGAGACGCCCTCTCCCGGCTGGAGACGATGGTGCTCATGGCTGGACTGGACTTGCCGGCGCGCTCGATCCGGGAGCAGATTGCCTCGGCCCTCGACCTGGTGGTGCACCTCAACCGGATGGGGGACGGTAGCCGGCGTGTGACCGAGATCGCCGAGGTCACGGGCATGCATGGCGACACCATCGGCCTGTCAACCATCTTCGCCTTCGACCATGGCGCCGGCCCGGACAGCACTGACCGACGGACCGATGGGCTGACGGGCGTTCTGTGGCCCACGGGCGCTCGGCCCCGGTTCCTCGACGACCTGCACCGTCACGACATCGGCGGCCCCGATGAGCTGGCCAAGGCCTTTCCCGAGTCCACGGTCGGCGAAGGCCGGTGGTCGTGAAGCGCCTTCCCGAGATGCTGGCTGCCCTGGCTGCTCTGAGCCTTCTCGTGGTGGGCACCGGGAGCCGAGCTGGTGCTCAGCTGTCGACCACCGCTTCCGACCGCGACCCAGACGGTCAGATCCAGATCCTCGGCGTCGATGAGGCCGAGGACGAGATCGTCCTGGAGGTGGCCGTGCCCCCGGCGCTCGGCCGGCTCGCCCCGATCGATCGCAACTTCGGCGTCACCGATGGGGGTCAGCTGGTCGACGTCGCCGTGGCCCCTGTCGCCACTGCGGCCGATACGGTCCTGGTGCTCGACACGTCGGGCAGCATGAGGGGATCGGCGCTGACCGCAGCCAAGGCCGCAGCTCGGAGCTTCGTCGAGAACCTCCCGGACGACGCTCGGGTCGGCTTGGTCAGCTTCGGTGAGACCGTGGTGATCCACCGGGAGCCCACCCT
>Ga0224508_10002619_pt1 | contig 15175 bp, 11 predicted proteins | sample SF_Jan12_sed_USG_4_FD_170157 | JGI IMG/M metagenome (GOLD analysis project Ga0224508, IMG submission 170157) | Sediment microbial communities from San Francisco Bay, California, United States - SF_Jan12_sed_USGS_21 | ecosystem: Environmental > Aquatic > Marine > Sediment | place: USA... | reverse complement strand
TCCACTGGATGCCGCTGGCCTGGGCACTGATGATCTTCGTTCTTCAGATTCAGTACTGGTTCGGGCTCGAGGATCTGAACACCGCGATCAGTGACTGGAACTGGATCTGGTACGGTCAGGCCATATTCGTGGCGGTCCTGATCTTCATGGCCGGAGCGCTCGTTCTCCCTACGCGGGAAGGACGGGTGGCGGGAGGGTTGATCAAGGACTTCGAGGCGCACGGCCGGCTGTCACTGCTGGCGCTCGCTGCCTATTTCCTGGGGTGGCTGGGTCTCAACGCGAAATTGAACGGGTCCCTCTTCATCTTCGCGAATCTGCTGAACGTGATGCATGCCGGCCTCGCCGTCGCGGCCTTCTTCAGCACGCGCAGCCGGACGCGGGGCTGGATCACCGTGGGGTTCGCCTTGCTGCTACTCTACACGTTGATCTTCGTGTACTCGACGCCCGGACCTGAACGCACCGGGTGAGCTCCTCTCCTCGACCACGCGACACATCGGTGTTGTACCCGCTCTGCGGCTGGCTTCCGACTGCTGGTTAACACGCGGACGCGCGGGGGCATCTCCATCATGACCTGGGACTCCGGTCCCTTTTGCCATAGATGGGGAGGCAGGGATGCTTCAACGTACGCTTGCTGCGGCACCGCAACTCGCGGTAGCCCTCCTGGGACTCGGTTTGCTCGATGCGGTCGGGTCCGCTCCCCCTGATCGTGGCCTCGCCAAGAAAGGTCCCCACGCGCGGAAGGTCGTCGCTGCCGCGGTAGTCGACGAATCGGCCGTCGTTCCCGCGGCGGGAACGACGGACACTCTGGCGGCCCGCCACCTTCTCTCTCGGGGGACGTTCGGCGTAACCGGCGACGATCTGGAGCACGTTCTCGACATCGGAATCGACGCGTGGCTGCGAGAGCAGCTCGAGCCGGAGGGGTTCGATGACGAGGAGATGGCCGCTCGGCTCGCCCGGTACCCGGCCGCCGGCATGGAGCAGGACGAGCTCTACGAGCGATTCCCTCCCCCACAGGTGCTCCAGCGTCAGCTGAGGCGAATGGGCGGGGATCGGGACTCCGTCGGGTTCGACCAGGAGGCGATCCAGACGCTTCGCCTCGAGCTCGGCGTGCAACCTCCCGGGCGAATCCTCTTCGATCTCGCCGGGGCCAAGCTCCAGAGAGCGGTGTACTCCGAACGGCAGCTCGAGGAAGTGATGACCGACTTCTGGTTCAATCACTTCAACGTGTTCTTCGGGAAGGCCGCCGACCGCTGGCTGGTAGGGGAGTACGAGCGAGAGGCGATCCGGCCCCACGTCTTCGGCAGGTTCGAGGACATGCTGGTCGCGACGGCACGTCACCCCGCGATGCTCTTCTATCTCGACAACTGGACGAACGTCGCGCCTGACTCGCTTCGAACCGAAGACGCGAACTTCGAGCGCCTGCGGGCCATGCCCGCGGACCGGCGTCGACGGTTCCTCGAGCGACGGGGGGTAAGCGCGGAGCAGATCGAACAGATCCAGGTCGTGATGGAGCGGCGCAGGAACATGCAGCAGGGCATCAACGAGAACTACGCCCGTGAGCTGCTCGAACTCCACACTCTGGGAGTGGACGGCGGATACGACCAGGACGACGTGATCGAGGTCGCTCGCGTGTTCACGGGGTGGGGGATTACGCGCCCGGGCCGGGGCGAGACCGGACCGATCAGGTTCTCGTACCAGAGCCGTCTGCACGACCCGACCGACAAGCAGGTGCTCGGCGAGACCGTGCGGGGGTCCGACGGGATGGGGGGAATGAAGGAAGGGCTGGACGTTCTCGCGCGGCTCGCGGTGCACCCGTCGACGGCCCGTCATCTCGCGACAAAGCTCGCGGTGGCCTTCGTCGCCGACAGACCGCCCGAAGGGCTCGTCGAAGAGCTCGAGAGCGTCTTCCTCGAGACGGGTGGAGACCTGCGGGCCATGACGTTCGCGCTCTTCTCTTCGCCGCACTTCTACGACCCGGCCCTGTACGGGGCCAAGCTCAAGACGCCGTTCGAGCTCGTCGCGAGCGCGCTCCGGGTGAGCGACGCGACGGTGATGCCCTCGCGTCCTCTGTTCGAGACGCTGAACGAGATGGGTGAGCTGCCCTACGCCGCGCAGCCTCCGACGGGCTACCCGGACGAGGGAGAGGACTGGAGCAACAGCGGATCACTCCTTCAGCGGGTGAACTTCGCTATCGCGCTGGCAGCCGGTCAGATCCGCGGGGTCCGGGTCCCGGATCCGGACGACCCGTCGACTGTCGTAGCGCGCGTGCTGCCGGGCGCGGACGTCACTGCGCTCGCGCCGGCGATCGCGGACGAGTTACAGGCCTCCGGCACGCCCCCGAGGGAGTACGGGCGCCGGACGCTCGGCCTGGCCCTCGGCTCGCCCGAGTTCCAGACGCGCTGACGCGTGGATCGATTGGAGATGACGATGAGCGGGATGCATAGAAGGGTGTTTCTGAAGGGCGGAGCCGTGGCGCTGCTGGCGCTGGGGGCGCCTCCCTCGTTTCTCGCGCGCGCGGCGATGGCTGCGTCACCCCTCGGCGGCTCGAGCGGGCGGCGAAAGACGGTGGTATTCGTCTTCCAGCGCGGCGCCGTGGACGGCCTGAACATGGTGATCCCGTTCGGGGACGCCGAGTACTATGACGCGCGTCGCTCGATCGCCGTCGAGCCGCCTCGACGCGGCGATGTGGAGCGGGCGATCGATCTGGACGGCTTCTTCGGGCTTCACCCCGCCCTCTCGCCTCTCCACGAGCTGTACGGGCGCGGCGAGATGTCGATCGTACACGCGTGTGGATCTCCCCACCCGACGAGGTCCCACTTCGACGCGCAGGACTTCATGGAAACCGCGACGCCGGGCGACAAGGCGACCCGCGACGGCTGGCTGAACCGCCTGCTCGCGGCGACCGACCCGCACGCCTGCGGCTGCGACCATGGGCACGGGGGCGCTCCAACGAGTGGCGCGGGAGACGGACGGACCCTCGACGACGCGGCCGCGCACGCGAGCGACCACGCGGTCGGGCAGAGCGCGCTGGCCGGCGGCGGCGACGGCGGACAGCTCCTCTCCCCCCTGCGCGGCGTGGCGCTCTCCGCCGAGATGCCGCGTGCCCTCCGGGGCCGGTACGAGACAGTCGCCATCCCCGACCTCGCCGAGTTCGGGGTGGCCGGCGGGCGCGACGAGTCGCTCGAGGGCGCGTTCGACCGACTCTACCGGACGAAGGACACGCCCGCGGGCAGCATGGACCTCCTTACCGACGCCGCGGAGGGGTCGTTCGACGCGATCGAGCTGATCGAGCGGACCGACCCGCTGTCGTACGCCCCGCGCGCGGGCGTCCAGTACCCCGGGACCGACTTCGGGCGTTCGCTGCTTCAGATCGCCCAGCTCATCAAGGCGGACGCAGGGGTCGAGGTGGCCTTCGCCGATATTGGCGGGTGGGACACCCACGTCGGCCAGGGCGGCGCTTCGGGCCAACTCGCGAACCGGTTCACGGAGCTCGGCCGCGGGCTACGGGCCTTCTGCGACGATCTCGGCGATCGGATGGAGGACGTGCTGGTCGTGTCGATGTCGGAGTTCGGACGGACAGTCCGGGAGAATGGGTCCGGAGGGACGGACCACGGTCACGGCAACTGCATGATGGTGTTGGGAGGAGCCGCGGCGGGTGGGCAGGTGCTGGGCCGCTGGCCTGGGCTCGAGCGTGAGCAACTCTACGAGGGCCGCGACCTGGCGATCACGACAGACTTCAGGGACGTATTCGCGGAAGTGGCGTTAAGACACCTCGGAGCCGACGCGCTCGAGGCGAATCAGATGGAGAGCATCTTCCCCGGTTTCGCGGTCAATCCGGCGAGGTTCGTCGGGGCCCTGAGGTAAGACGCTACTCGTCCGGCGACCAGAGCGTGCTAAGCCAGCGCTCGGTCTCCGCCCGTGAGACGACCTCGGCCGCGTGCGCCGCGGTCGGCGACGGGGCCGTCACGTCGACCCGATTCGTCGGCGCGAAGGTCACCTCGTCCACGGCGACCTCGGCGCTCGAGACGTCATCGAAGTAGTCGCGGTGATATCCGTCGTAGGCCGAGCCGTAGCGGCTTGTCGACTCCGCGTCGTTCATCACCACACCGAGCAGCTCCGCACCGACGCGTCTGAGCTGACGCAGGGTGTCGAGCGCGGCCTTCCGGTGTGTCTGTCCGGCACGGACCACCACGACCACCCCATCGATCCGTCCAGCGAGGATCATGGCATCCGTCACGGCGAGGACAGGCGGGGAGTCGAAGATCACCGCGTCGTAATCCTCTCGCGCCCTCTGCAACAAGTAGTCGAGGAGCGGATTGCTCAGGAGCTCCGACGGACTGGGCGATGTCGCACCCGCCGGGATCAGGGTGAGGTTCGCCACTTTGGTCGGGTGGGTGATCTCCTCCATGATGCTCTGCCCGACCAGGAAGTCCGAGAGACCCGGACGTCTTGGGCAATCGAAGATCGTGTGCTGCACGCTTCGCCGCAGATCCGCATCCACGAGTAGCGTCTTCCGCCCCTGCTGCGCGAACGTGACCGCCAGGTTGGAGGCCGTCACTGACTTCCCGTCCTGCGCGCCGGGGCTCGTGATCAGCATCTCGCGAGAGGCACGTGACGGCCGGGCGTAGATCACGTTGGTCCGAAGCGTTCGGTAGCTCTCGGATTCCCGGGTCGAGCCGGCCTGCGACGCCACCAGCGCCTGCCGTCTCGCGTACCCGTTCTTCGAAGCGATCTCGATCTTTGGCACGTGCGACAGCACGGGGGCCCCGAGAACCTGGTCGAGGTCTTCATCCGCACGGATGGTGTAGTCGAGCTGTTCGCGCACGAGCGCGAGACCGATGCCGGCGACCAGCCCCAGGAAGGCCGCGAAGATCGCGTTGCGTCTTGGACGCGGACTCACGGGGACTCCCGGAAGCACCGCCGCCTCGACGATCCTCGCTGTGGGGTCCTCGACCGCCTGTGAAACTTCTGCCTGCATCAACTGCTGGGACAGCGTCGAGTACAGCTCGCTCAGGAGCTGCATTCGCCGTTCGAGCCGAGCGTACTGGAGCTCCTTGCCCGGGATGCGCTGCAAATCGCTTCCAAAGCGGGCCAGAACCGCGTCGATCGAGGCGATTTGGTCGTTGAGTGTCCCGAGATAGTCACTCCCGATCGACCCGATCCGGTTCTCGAGAGCGACGATCTGCGCGTCGATAGAGACGATCCCCGGGTGTTGGGCAGTCCAGCGAGCTCTTAGCTCCGCCCGGCGCGTCTCGGTCTCCGTCAGGGTCTGAACGAGATCCTGGATCGTAGCATTCGTCAAAAAGCTCGGGAACGCGATGAGCTTTCTGTAGTCGGGACGCTCGCCCGCCGGCCCGGAGCGGATTTCCGTCAGCAGGTTGCGCAGGGCGTCGCGCTCCGAGACCTGGCTCGTCCGCCGTGTCTGAAGCTCAGCCAGCCTGGTCACCTGGGTCGACGCCTCGGTCTCAAGCGACAAGACCTGGGCATCTTCTCGGAACGTCTGGAGTTCGTTCTCGGCGGCCTCGAGTTGACTTGCCAGATCCTCCGTCTGCTCTCGAAGGAACTGCGCCGTGCTTCGCGACGCCGTCTTCTTGACCTCGGCGCGGCGCTCGATGAATGCGTTCGCGACCGCGTCCGCGATCACGGGCACCTGGTAGCGATCGCCGCCGCGGTACGCGATACGGATCAGGCTCGCGCTCGGATCCGGGCGTGTGACGTCAACCCCGCCCAGAACAAGTCCGATCCCGTGTTCCTGGTGCATCGAGAAGAGAGTGAATGCACCCGGCAGGTCGATGTTGCGTGCCGCGAGCGCCGAGTCGGACGCGATCGAAAACTCGAAGCCCGGCATGTCGACCGTCTGGCCCGCGCCGAAGTCGCGGGAGAGCGACTCGACCTCTTCCTGCTCCTCACCGATGAGGGTGTACTGTTCCGGGCCCACCCGGCTGACGTAGTACTCCCGCGTCGGAAGGTTCGCCTCCAGCTCTGCGGCCTCGAAAATGTCGAGGCGGCGCAGCTCCACGGGCTCCCGAACACCGAAGTCGAGGTTCAGGTCCTCGACGACGTCCGCCGCCACAGATGAGGTCGCGACCACACGGATCTCGGTCTCGAGCTCGTCCTCCCACCAGTTCGCCCCCTGGTACCCGGCGAACGGGTCGGCGCTCTGCGACTCGATGCGCACGAGCGTCGAGGACTCCCACGTAGGGGGCTCCTGCAGGCTCATGTAGATGCTGATCGCCACGGCGATCGCGGCGACCCCGGCCACCACCCACCACTGCCGCTGGATGATCCTGAACAGATCCTCCAGCCCCAGGGGCTGCTCAATGGAGCGCGGCTCGACGTAGTGCACCACCCCGACTCCGGTGTTCTGTCGCGGGACAATAGGACTGCCCGCGGGCACGTCGGGGAGCTGCCGAGCGTCGTAGGGGTGCCCTGGCTCCCCGGGTCTCATCGGATCACCAGGGCGATGGTCAGGCTCGTCGCGATCGTGAGCACGGTGGTGACAAGCGCCATGTTGCGGCTTAGCCAACTACGCTGGCCCACGACGATCTGGTCCCCCGACTCGAGCGGCGTGGCCGTGAGCGCGACACCCGTGCTCATGTCCCGATACAGAACCTCGTCCCCGCGGATCAGCCTTATGTCCTTCATGTTGCCGTTGGGGCTGACGCCGCCGGCGATCGCGAGCGCCTCGTTGAGCGACATCGTGAGATCGACGGGATACAGCCCGGGCTGCCGCACCTCACCAAGAATCGACACGCGCCTTAGCACCGTGACGTTGATCGCGGGAGACTCGAGGTATTCCCTATAGGCCTTGACCAGCGTCCGTTCGAGCGAGTCGGCGGACATGCCCGTGACGACACGCTCGCCGAGGAGCGGGAAGACGACGACGCCGTTCTGATCGACGGGGAAGTCGCCCGTGAGATCGGGCTCCTGAACGACCGTGACCCGGATCGCGTCGCCCGGCACGAGCGGAGCTGAGCGGCTCGCGGCTCGCGATGCCTCCGCGTCGTATGGCTCTTCGGGCATCGTGGCGGGCGGGTTGGAGCTCCCGCCGCATGCGGCAATGGAAAGCGCGGACATCAGCGCACAGGCCTGCGCGGCGTTCCGCCTCCCCATGAACCGCCCTGTGACCCCTCCCCTCACATCCTCACCCTTTCCCTATCCCCGGCCACGCCCCGCGCAAACTCACCCAAACCGACTGTGCGATCAACTTCACGTCCAGCCAAAACGTACGCCGCCGAACGTACAGGCAGTCGACACGGAACTTGTGCCGGTGTGTCGCATCCCTGGCGAGCGTCACCTGAGAAAGCCCGGTCAGCCCGGGCCGAATCGAGTAGCGCTCCGAGTATCCTTCGACTTCCGTGACCGACACGGTGCCCTCGCCCCCCCCGACGACTTCTTCGGGTAGGATCGCGCGCGGCCCGACGAAGCTCATGTCGCCGACGAAGATGTTCCAGAGCTGTGGCATCTCATCGAGCGCCGTGGCCCGCATCAGACGTCCGATCCGCGTGATCCGGTGCTCCTCCAGGTTAGCCTGGAGGAGGGGGCCCTCGTTCGACTCGCGCGGCCGCATAGACCGGAACTTCCAGCTCTTGAAGCACCGGCCGCCCCTGCCCACACGCTCCTGCCCGTAGAAGACCGGTCCGCCGTCCTCGAGTTTTACGGCGGCCGCGAGAACCAGCCACACCGGGGCAGAGACGAGCAGTCCACCCCCGGCGAGCACCATGTCGAGCGCTCGCTTCGCCACGGACTCGTGTTGCGTGACGATCTCGGGCCGTCCCGACGATGTGTTTGCCGCCGGGTCCAGGCCCGCGGCGCCGACGTCCGCGGCCGCACCGTCGACCGGTTCGACTGTCTGGTGCGCCAACGCAGAGTGGCTCACGCCACCTCCGCCGGCGCGAAGCGGCGCGCGACCATGCGCCGGAGCCGCGAGCCGCGGAACAGCACCTTCAGGGCCGGCTTGTGCCAGTCGAACCGCACGACCTGTCTGACCGCGGCGCCCAGACCGCCGGACAGCGCCTTGAAGAGCTGATCGATGTCCGAGTCGGACATCCCCTGCGCGACCCGCTGGAGCTCGAGTCCGGCGTCGATCTCCGAGCCCAGCTTCGACTCCCACTCCTCCTGATACCTCGATAACCAGGCCGCATCCAGTCGATCGCGCTTGAGTCCGTCGCTCAAGACTTCGGCCGCAACCTCGCCCCCGATCATGCCGTAGTAGATGCCGCCAGCGGTCGTCGTCTTCACCTGCCCGGCCGCTTCACCCACGGCGAGCGCACGTTCGGCGTAGCTCGGGTCCACGGTCCCCTGAACGATCCCCCGGCTCCGCATCGCGCGGCCGATGGTATCCTTCGGATCGTCTGCCGGGTCCACGCCGAGCCGGCGGCGAATCGGGTCGATCTCGAGGAACTTCCGAAAGATCCTGTGGGCGCCGTTCTCGGCGAGAACGCCCAGCCGCGCTTTCCCGTCGCCAAACGGCACCGCCCACGAGAAGAAGCCGGGGGCGACGTCGTTGCCGAAGTAGAGCTCCGCGGCGTCCAGATCCTCGAAGGGGAGGTCGGCGTGTACGCCGGTCACCCACGAGGGCGGCGACCCGAACCCGGCCGCCTTGTGGAGCCACGGCTGGTGACCGGTCGCGACGACCAGCGCTCGTGCATGGAGTGACGTGAGCGCGCCGTTTCGGCACTCGAGGACGACACCGTTGTCCGTCCGGTGCATCCCGCGCGCCTCGTACCCGTGGCGCACCTCGACCCCCGCCTCCTCTGCGCGCTCCAGCAGCCCGGTGTCGAACGCCGTCCGATCCACGACGTGGGCGAGCGGGGTCCCAGGCTCGAAGTCCACCTGAACGCCGGCGGGGGAATAGAAGCGGGCGCGGCGGATGACGTCGCGAGCCGAGCCGTCGGGGATATCGAGGTGCCCGAAGGCCTCGCGGCCCACGATACCCGTGCAAACGATCCCGTCGCGCGGGCCCGGACTACGCTCCAGGAGCGTGACCTCGTGACCGGCCTCGGCCAGGTTGAGCGCCGTGAAGCACCCAGCTGGACCGGCCCCCACGACAATCACCTCGCAGTGTCGTTCACTCACGGTGATCTGTCCTCCACCCTCTCACCCAACCACCACCCATGTGGGACCGTGCAATCTACTGCACCGCGGCTCTTTGGGTAGTCGGAACGGCCGAACCCGTTTCTGCTAGCATACTTAGCAGCAAGTCCCGCCAGGCCGCGCACGTGACGTCGCGCTCGAACTCGGCAACGAGAGCATCGCGCGCCCGCCGTCCCATCTCGCCTCTGAACGCCGGCGCGTCGCGCCAGTCGATGAGCCGCTCGACGATCCGGGCCGACGGATCGGGCGCTGGGGGCGAACGCACGCTCGCCTCGGGATCGACGACCGCACCAACGTGCAGCCGGGCCACGGTTTCAGCCGACTCGCAGTCGGCCGGGCCCACCACGAGCACGGGCCGGCCGGCAGCCATGATCCCGTAGAGCTTCCCGGGGACCGCCAGCCCCGCCATGTCATGCCGGAGTGTCAGAAGGTGCGCGTCGCCAAGAGAGAGCGACGCCGCGAGCTGCTCGCGCGGGAAGTAATCGAGGTATCGGAAGTTCTCGATCCCCTGCTCCCCCGCGTACGCCTCGATCTCCTTCCGGCGCGGGCCGCCGCCGACGAACAGGAAGAAGGTGGACGGGTCGTCCTTCATCCGGCGCATCGCTTCGAGCAGCTCCTCGAACCGGTGCGCGAGTCCCGCGTTTCCGGAGTACATGACGACGAACCGGTCGGTGAGACCCAGTTCATCCCTGAGCGGATTCTCTGCCGGAGGGACCGGCCTGATCTCGTCCTTGCGGCTCCAGACCGGGATCGTGTGCGTGCGCGCCTCGTCCACACCCCGCTCGACGAGCCGGCGCTTCATGTGACGGCCGAGGTCGACGACGACATCGGCGCCACGATCCCCCGCCCGACCGATCGCGTGTAACAGCCGGGTGTGCGGCGCGCCCGTGCGGAACACACCGATCGCCTGCTCGACTTCGGGGTGCAGGTCCATGGACCAGACGGCGTAGCGCTGACGTCGAAAGGCCTTGATCACGCGTCCGACAAACGAGAGGAGTGACGGCGTCGTCAGGTAGACGACGAGGTCGACCTTCCTTCCGAACAGCCCCGAGCAGAGCGCCTGGACGTAGAAGCCAGCGTAGTCGATCGCGCGTCCGACGAACGAGCCCCGGCCGAACCCGGTCGTCCGCAGCCGTCGGATCGCCACTCCGTTGTGCATCTCGCGATCGGGCACCTCGAGCGTCCCTGCGAGGTACTTCCCGCGCCCGCATAGCACGCTGACCTCGAACCCGCGGTCAGCCAGGTACTCGGCGAGATCGGTCAGGTGCTGACCGGTGGACGCGACGTCCGGCCAGTAGTGCTGGTTGACGAATCGAACGCTGGGTCGGGTCATCCGACCGGCGCCTCTGCAGTGAGCCCCGCGTCCGAGCCGGCGAGCGCCGGGGCTTCTTTGCGAACGATATGTCTGCCCAGGACGAGCACATCCATCTCGGTGCGGAGGAAGCAGTCGAGCGCCTCGGCAGGCGTGTTCACGATCGGCTCGTTCTCGTTGAACGAGGTGTTCACCACCATCGGGACGCCCGTCATTTCGCCGAATGTAGAGATCAGCCTGTAGTAGAGCGGGTTCGACTCGGCCGTCACCGTGTGCGGACGCCCCGTGCCGTCCACGTGTGTCACGGCCGGGACCTGATCGCGCCGGTCCTCACGGATCTCGAACACCTTCATCATGAACGGGACGTCGTCGTCGATCACGAACCAGTCCGACATCGCCTCGCGAAGAAGCGACGGCGCAAACGGCCTGAACTTCTCGCGGAGCTTGATCTTCACGTTCAGGATCTCGCGCATGTCGGCCCGGCGCGGGTCCCCGAGGATCGATCGGTCCCCGAGCGCTCGCGGTCCGAACTCGCTCCCGCCCTGGTACCAGCCGATCACCAGGCCTTCGGAGATCGCCTCGGCCACCGCGCGGCAGAGCGTTTCATCGTTTTCGACGTGCTCGACCCAACAGCCGCGATCCGCGAGCGCGCCTGACTCTCCATCGAGCAGCTCCGCCACCGCGTCGCTGGTCGCATCGGGTCCGTAGTAGGAGTGGATCATCCGCGGTCCCCTCGGCGCGTCGCCCAGGTCGTGCCAGGCCGCGAGCGCGGCACCCACCGCGCCACCCGAGTCGCCAGGCGCCGGGGGTGCGAACACGCGATCGAAGGGGGTATTGGCGGCGATCTTCCCGTTCGCGACCGAGTTCATGGCCGCACCGCCCGACATGGCGATCGCTTCGACCGGGTGTCGAGCGTGCAGCATCTCGAGCATCGCGAAGACGCACTCTTCGAAGTGCGCCTGCGCCGACCTCCCGATGTCCATGTGGTGCTGCGTGAGCTCGTCGTCCGGACCACGCGCGGGCCCGAGCAGTCGCTCGAGCTCCGGCGTGAAGTGTGCCTCGACAGTCGGCGACCCGCCCTCCCACCGGTAAGAGAGATCCTCGTCATGGTGGCGGAAGAACTGGAGGTCGAGTTCGTACGTCCCGTCGGGACGAATCTTCACGATCTCGGCCATCTCGCCCGTGAGCTCGGGCCGCCCGTACGGCGCGAGGCCCATCACCTTGTACTCGTCCCCGTACTTCGGGAAGCCGAGGTACTGCGTGATCGTGAGGTAGAAGACGCCGAGCGAGTGCGGGAAGAGGACGCGGCCGTCGATCTGGATGTCGGTCCCGCGCCCGATGCCCCAGGCCGCGCTCGCGAAGTCGCCAAACCCGTCCACCGAGAGCACCGCAGCCTTGTCGAACGGGGAGACGAGAAACGACGAAGCGAGGTGGGCGCGATGGTGCTCGATGTTCTGGACCACCCCGCGGAAGGGTCCGCCGGCCGAGCCGTCTAGCTCCTCCTGGAGGCGGTCCGCCAGCGAGGCAACCCTCTTCATATTGGTGAGCCGGTCGCGAACGAGCCCCAGCTCCGGACGCTTCTTGAGAGTGTACGCGACCTTCTTGCCCAGGTTCGCCTTCGGGTCCCGGTTCACCGCGATCACGTCGACGTCGTCGAGCCCGATCCCACCCTTCTCGAGGCACCAGGCGGCGGCCTGGGTCGGGAGCCCAGCCCAGTGCTTCACACGGCGAAAGCGCTCTTCCTCGACAGCCGCGACCAGCCGGCCCTCCTGGAGCAGGCAGGCCGACGAGTCCGCGTGGTATGCGTTCAGTCCGAGGATGTTCATGCAGGCCCGCCTTCCCCAGCGGTCTTGCCGGAAAGCATGTCGTCGAGATGCACGTCGATCATCAGCCTGTACCAGAGCCCGTGGAGGAAGTGAAAGACCAATCCTTGCCGGCCGTCGAGGAAGCCGAGCCGGACGAAGTAGCGATATCCGAAATACAGGAACGGCCTGACGTAGAGCGGCAACCGGTACCACGAGCGCTTGAACCACGCGGTCCGCTGGTCCGGATTCCCGAAGAGCTTCGGCTCGACGCCAAAATGGCCCTCCTGCCTGCGCAGGAACTCCTCTTCCGCCACCCGTCCCGCGTACCGGACGTGCTTCGAGACCCAGAACGAGATGTCGCGTTCTTTCGCGTTGTCCTCGATCAGGTCGTTCTGGAGCTTCTCGGTCGGCCCGTCCACGTGGAAATGATGGTCGATCAAGTCCAGCTCATCGAAACGCACCGAGTCCCGCCGAAAGAGCTTCAGCAGGTACTTCGGGTAGTACGTGCCGTGCTTGATCCACTTGCCGCGAAAGACCTGACGGCGATTGATGTAGAGGCCGTTGACTCCGGCCGGCCCCTGGGTCCCTTCGGGGAACATCTTCTTCAGCTCGCGCCGTAGCTCCGGCGTGATCCGTTGGTCTGCGTCGAGCCCCAACACCCAATCCGTCTCGATCGGCAGGTTCGCCACGGCCCACTTCCACTGCGCCTGGTGCGTCGTGAAGTCGTGCGGGAAGACGTTTGTGCCGAATTCCTCGGCGATCGCCAGCGTCCCGTCGGTGCTCCCCGAGTCAACGATGAAGATCTCGTCGACCCAGCCGAATACGCTCTCGAGGAGGGGCCGGAGATTGTCTTCCTCGTCGCAGGTGAGGACGACGACGGTGATTGGGCTAAGGATGTGGCTACACCCTGGGGCCGGCGCACACGGCCAGCATTTGGCCAAACCGTTCGGGCTCCGAGCCAGAGCGCATGAAAGGGTTCCACCCGAGACGGGCCACGCGCTTGATCAGCTGGAAGCCAACGGCAGTCGAATACCGGTTCGACCAGCGCAGCGGCCAGAAGTAGGAGATGTCGACGTCGTCGAACCCGACCGAGAGACACTCGTGGAGGTCCTCGGGCCTGAACTCCTTCTCGTGCCGCGAGTCCCACATGCGATCGGGACGATACTTCGGCGTGGAAACGAGGAGTCGCCCACTCGACCGAACCACGCGGGCAGCCTCACGAACCGCAGCTTCCGGATCGGGGAGATGCTCGATGACGTCGGCCATCACGGCGACGTCAGCGGAACCATCAGCGAGGGGCATCGAATACGCACTGGCTCGCAGCACCAGCTTATGCGGCACATGGGTGAGTTGGTCCCGCGCGTGGCGCGCACCATCTGCGTCGGTCTCGACGCCGATGACCAGGCGCGATCGATCCGCCAGCAGTCCCATCATGACCCCGTCGCCAGCACCGATGTCGATGACGACGCCCTGGCCTGGCACCCGATCCGCGACGATTCGATACCGAGCGTGCAAAGGCGGGTTGTAGTTGCTGCTGCGCGGGTCCGCCTCGTCCCAGTGGTATGCCCCGCGCTCTCGATACTTGTCGAAGTCGACGGTTTCTGGAATCGCGATCTCGGCCGCAGGTGCCTTCACGCGGTCGCCCTGGCTGGCGCCGCCATGCACGGTCTTGCCATGAGCTCGTTGGGACGCTCGAGAGACTCCACGACGTAGTCCGCAGACTCGAGAAGTTCGCGACAAGCCTGGCGAAGGTCCGGCGAATGGGCCGCCACGAAGACGATCGGCCGAGACTGACGGAGAAGAGATTCGGCACCCCGCAGTACGGCGACCTCGGCACCTTCGACGTCGATCTTGAGAACGCCCACCCCGCTACTGCCCACGATCCTGAGATGCTCGTCGAGTGTGGTGGCCCGAACGGTGAGCTCGCCTTCGCCGGTAACACGACCGGTATACGAATTCGGCCCACTCGAGAATCCCACTTCGCCCGATGCCTCGCCCACCGCCGCGTGAACCACGTCCACGTTCTCGAAGCGATTGAGATCGACATGGCGCCGAAGATAATCGACGTTGCGCGGGAACGGTTCAAAGGCGATCACACGGCCCCTTGGACCGACTTCGCCCGCGGCGAGAAGCGTGAAGAAACCGGTGTGCGCTCCGACGTCGAGCACCGTGTCGCCTTCGGAAATCGCAGCCGAGAAGGCGGACAGTTTTTCGTTCTCGAACGTTCCCGCCCAGTGGCCGTGATCTCCAGCACCCACGATCCACTTCCTCCCTCGCACGGGGCCACGCAGAACGCGCACGGTCGTGTCGGGGGGAATCAGTCGGGCGGCGCGTCGGCCGATCCTTCGGAGAAGAGCCGTCACGCCACCGACCCCACCTCGAGCGTGTCGCCCGCTCGCAGGGGTGAGTGGAGTGATCCGGTCGATTGTCTGTAGAGAGCGACGACAGATGCGGCGATCGAGTCCCAAGCGAACGCGTTTCGCGCAAGTCTCTGTGCGTTAGCCCCCATTGCCGTGCGATCGGCCTCGAACAGTGCCCTTAACCCATCGACGATGGCTCCGATCTGGGGCGGGGTTACGATACCCGCCGCCCCTCGCCGAACCTCTTCGGCGAGGTCGACGCCTTCGCTGACCAACACCGGGAGTCCCACTGCCATCGCCTCGGCGACTGCCAGGCCGAAGTTCTCCTGGTGGCTCGTGAGGGCGAAGCAAGAGGCCGACTGAAGCAACTCGTGCCGGCGGTCACCGGAAGCCCAACCGACGAAAGCCACACGCTCGGAGAGGCCTAGCCGCGACACCAGTTCACGCATTCGAGACTCGTACTCAGAGTTCCCCGTCCCCGCTACGACCAGGCGCCACTCTTGATAGTCGACCGCCGTCGCTGTCCCGAAGGCCTCGATGAGCAGATCCAGTCCCTTCTTCTCATGCAGTCGAGACATGAACAGGACGTAGGGCACGCCCTC
>Ga0224508_10002618_pt1 | contig 15176 bp, 12 predicted proteins | sample SF_Jan12_sed_USG_4_FD_170157 | JGI IMG/M metagenome (GOLD analysis project Ga0224508, IMG submission 170157) | Sediment microbial communities from San Francisco Bay, California, United States - SF_Jan12_sed_USGS_21 | ecosystem: Environmental > Aquatic > Marine > Sediment | place: USA... | reverse complement strand
GTAGCATGAACTGACTATCCAGATTTACACCATAGCCGGTCAACGGTCTCGTCGAAACGTACTCCCAATCAAAAATATACGCGCCGAATCGGGATACTTGCCAGTTGTAATCCTGCGCAATTGCCCTATCGTACATGCCTATAATTTTCTCTCCGACAAAATCCAGCTGCCAAATCAACAATCCAATGGTCAAGATTATTGATGCGACCATAAGTCGCACCAAAACTCGGAGACTATTATCGAGGTTCCTCTCAAGACTTTTTGCATAAGCCAGCATGATAATAAGCAATGCTACGTAGCCAGTCGTTGAGAAGGTTGACAAAATCCCGATGATCAGAACCCACTCTTGCCAGCCAATTTTTTCGCCGCGTCGCTTCGCCACATAACCCAGCGTCAGCAACAGTATGCAGTAGCCAGCTAATGCTCCAGGCTCCCAGAAAAAGCCGGAATTTCTATTGAGTCCATTTTCTGTTAAATATTGAAAATTATGAAACCCAACATTGAATCGGTCATCGACACCAATCAATTCTTTTAGCGGTAGAAATATATTGCGGAAATCCGAGAAAAGGGTATCAACTGAAAAGATGACAAGACTGAAGAGCACGGTCCAAGTCAGCACTACTCTTAGCGATCCGATTGGATTTCGAGTAACTTGAAAGTAAAATATTCCGATAAGAAGCCGGCCAATAAAGCCCGCAACAGTTTCGATCTGAAAGTTGCCTAGCCCAAGATATTGAGCAACAAAGAGCGACAGATAGGTAACGATGCAAACGAACATATGAAAAAAAAATCTTCTCGTATGTCGTACATAAAGCACTGCCTGCAATCCGAACCAAAGCAACGCAAATATGATTGCAATTTCCCGGCCGGGCGGTTGCGTAAATACCATATTCCCTGAAAGAATCAGAAGAATCAGAGCGTTCCAGTGCTCCCGCTTCATCGTTCCAAACATACCTGCACATAACGGATCAACGCATAACCCAAATCTCCGAACCCTTTCAGCAGACTCTTCGGGTTGAGTTCTAATCGCAGCCCCGTCGAATATCCCAACGCGACGAAATGGCCCTTGTGCTTTCGAAGGTAGCGTTTGCACCAGGCATATCGATACCAGTTCAAAGAAATCATTTCGTCGTGGCGCCTGTTTCTTGTTGCTATGCCAGACTCTTGTTGAGACTCCGACTTGTCTCCCAAAGGCGACTCTCCAATGCTGTCCTCTCCAAGGTGCGTAGATACATGGGAGACCTCCAAGTACTGCCCGAGCTCGCCCAAAGCCAATTCGGAATCATCTACCAGATCTTCGTAGGACATAATATGCACACGGGCGTCGTCTCGATATCGGTCGACAGCTTTGCTCAACTCAATCAGACACTGATCAACATCAATGTCATGATATGCGAACGACCAGTATCCTTTTTCCCATGTATTTGCGATGGATATCAACACATGAACCGGGTGTCTTTTCAACAAGATGACTTTGGCGCTTGGAGCCTGTCTCACCAGCAAATCTGTCATCAAGAGATAACGTGGTGTTTTGTCTATGTAGATCTTTGCATCGCCCTTCCGTGACCGATAGAACTCAAATGCCGCTCGTACGAAAGATTCCTTAAATTCTTCGAATTCGCCGCTGGCCCGATCCTCGAAAAACTTCACGGCCATGTCCAATTGTGCGCGATGTATGCGCCTGTATTGGCGCGCCAACGACGGAGACAGCGCGAAAAACATCAACCAGCCTTCGCCATCCGCCTCAACATCCGGCGATGTATTGAGCAAACGAAGCAGAAGGGTTGACCCCGAACGTGGCAATGACAATATGAATCCAATATCACTCATCGTAGCCCCAGGACCTGGCCAAAGAACTTACTCGCGAAATGTCGTCGTTGCTCAAGACGGTCGGTAGTTCGACCCTCCAGCTGTCTACTTTGCCCTTTCTGAGTGTATGAGTCCTTGTACCGTAGAGACTCTTGGCAATATCCGATCTGCGCTGCTCGTCATCGGCTTCGTTCACAAATTGTTCGACGCTCATTAGTGTACCGACTTGAGCGCCGGCGCTTCCGCCTCCGCGTTCACCTACGACATCTTCGAATTTCACTATCAACAGGTTATCGACTCGAAACCATTCTGAAAAATTCGAGATCCTCGTTGCGAGCGACAACAAACGACCTCGGCCTGATTCCCAGCCATTCAAATAGCACAGCGCCAACTGTTGATCCGTCAAATTCTTTGACGAGCAGTGTAATGGGTGAAGGGGATTCGTCCGGACGTATTGCACGAAACTGTAAATAAGCGACCTGGGATCGCGTATTACGAGTATGACTTTAGTACTCTGTGACTGAATAATTTTGGCAACTCTCGCATTGTAATTGAGGTGAGAAGTTGTAAATCCGCGCGAATTTGACAGTCGAAGCAGTATTCCGAGAGCTGCGCTGTTAACGTCTTGCGGAGAATCGACACCAATTGAACAATCTTTGGTCCCACACAACAGGACTTGTCGCATGAGTCTATGCTGCAAAGCAGAGCTGTGAATTATTGCAGAATCAAAATGCAGAGACTGGCGGAGACCAAAGTGCTTTAAGACCGTGGCGACAAGATGCGTTCCTGATTTTGGAAAGGAATTTAAAATTAAATTCGGACCCACGACCTCACTCCGCTCGTTTTTCTGGACAGAATGCACTGATAAACATTTTCTATAATTAATGCCAGCGAGAACAACAGGGTGAAGCTCAACACGTCCCGAATGTTGAACGGGCCCAGTACAATGATGGCAAATATTGACCAAACTAGAATCGATGTTAAAAGTAGTTGTTTCTGTTGGCCGCACATCCGCAATATCTCACCGGCGGGCCCAGTTGCAACCGCGACGACCCGGCCAACAATCGCTGCGGCAATTACAAGCGGTGCCTCCGGCGGAGATACTCCCAACATCGTTTGGAACAAATAATTTGCGGCTACGAGAATGAGGCCCGCGTATGCGAGATTTATGACAGACGATAACCAGACGTAGGGCTTGATAATCTGTTCAGATTTATCGACCGCTTTTTCGACAATCGATTGTATCAATAACGGCCCAATCACGTAGTTCTGCGCACCCTTGACCAAAACGAGCGGCGCGACCAGCCTGATTACAAGCCCGTAGTAAGCCGCAGATTCAACACCTGCGACGAATGTAACCAGCCAAATATCCGCCGTGTTAATTAACCGAGTCCAAACCGTTAGCAACCAGAGATGTTTCCTTTCCGACTCGAAAGTGCCAAGTGAGTCGCTATATTCATCAGTATGTAGATTTCGAAAGGGCTTATGCGATCCCATATGCTGGTTTCTGCGAGTAAGCAGAATAGAGGCGCCGATCGCTGCGGCAACCCAAGAGCCAGCGAAGACCCATGTAATCAGCGCTAGGCTTCCGGGTGTTTCGGATACCCAAATACAAAATATTGAAATCGAGAAAATGGCGATTGGAAATACGTTTTCCATCAAAGACGCTTGCACTTGACAACGATGTACCCGGAGACCCCCTGCTACCACCACCGTAACAGCCCAGCCACTTATCCAAACCACCAACGCCACGACCGATGACGATCCTGCGGCACTCAAGCACTCAGTCATTTCACAAACTGGAAATACAATGACGAGCGTCAGAATTATCAATATCAGGTTCTTTAGTAGAAGCCCATTTAGCAAAGTTCGGAATTCTTGCGCCCATTCCAGGGTACCTGGGGTCAGGAAAGTTGCAAGCCGTGTTTGAGACGCACCAAGACCCAAACTCATCACAATGCTTCCGAAAGACGCAATACTAAATAACAGAAAGTATCTTCCAGTGCCTTCGACACCGATCAGGCGCGAAATGAGAATAACGACAAGCGCCATTGTAACGGAGCGAAAGAGCTGAAAGATAAGTACCCAGGAAATACTTTTCAATCTTCAGTTTTCCACATTAGTTGGGAATACAGCGTATCGCGGCTCATGGTGAGGCTCTTTCAATTGAAACGCGCGGTACCTGTAGGGATGTTGTGGAAACAATGGATTCGATAATGTTCGAAACCAGAAGTGCTCTTTTGAGCTGTGCGCTATGGCAAATTAGCCTCAGACATTCGACCTATTCGTTACGCCGTCACGAATTCCGCAGAATCACCCGGGACGATAATGGCAGGTAATCCTGCATTCTCTCTATCAAAAAATCAATCGGTTACTTCCGCCGCGCGCCACTTCGTGGAAAAACTCGATCGTATTAGCACGATAATCACGCCCAAAAATCCACCAAACAACGTGGCGACTATTACGATCAATGATCGTATCGGCCTGGCTTTTTCCTCGGGAATAACCGGAGGATCCAACGTCTTGAGCAAGTACTCATCAGTAACCGCCGCCAGTATGATGGTCTTGGTCTGCTCTTCGATCAAATTGAAGAAGATCTGCCTTAATTCTGTTAACGAGGTATTCGAAATTTGCTGATTTAGATAGTCTATTGTCTGCTGCGCTTCAGTGACATCTTCTCTCATAATCATAGAATTAATGTCCTCGATCAACCAATCGAGCCACTGCTTCGCAATCAATGGAGAGTAATGTTCGACTGCTAATCTAATAAAACCAGTCTTATTATCCTGACTGACCGTCAGGGCGTCCATGAAGACTTCATACGCTTCCTGCGATGACGGAATAGTTTTTTTCGGGTGACTTACTTCCCGAACCCATTTCTTAGATGACTCATCATAAATATCCGGATCAATTAAGAGCTCTCCGGTTTCGGAATCCCACTTATCAACTGCGATCAGAGGAATCAGGATGTCATGTCGATCGATAAAATCAGCTATGAATTTTCGTGACTTCAGGACTTCGAGGCCGGTCGCGGTCTTGTCTGACGAATCTCCCCCGATGTCTATTCCGGCGAGACTCGCCAATCCACCATACTGAGCTGCGAGAGCAGACAATGCACCTGCTCCCTCCTCGTCATTAGGCGCAAGTAGCGCGTCTGCGCGATAAATATCCTGAAGTAAAAGGGCGACGATTATTGCAATAACAGCTACGACAAATGTAATTGCGCCGATCAGCCATTTTCCTCCCCATAGCACGCGAACAAGATGTCGCAGGTCAATCTCGTCATCGCTGTATGGCTGAGATACTGTCGTCAATTCGGTCATGACTTAGTTATCAAACGTCTTGACCGCGGCAACCGCGATCGCACCCTGATAGAGAATTTGCGTCACATTGCCCCAAAACGTCAATGGCCGCATTCGGTCAGTATCCAATGGTACGACGATGGTATCGCCTGGCCGAACGTCAACACGTCCGCCGCGTCCCAGCCACCGGGAACGATTGCCCGCAACGACGGCTCCGTTGGCGCGCACTACATAAATTAATTTCTTGTCGGCACGGCGCGTAAGTCCGCCGCTGAGTTCTATGTAGTCGTCCCTCGAAAGACCATCTCTAAACAAATGCGACGTGTTTTGCTGCGTTTCACCAAGTACTGTCACAACCTGCGGCTTGTGCGGCACGAGTAGTTGATCGCCATCTCGCATCTCGATTTGGCCAGCCGCCCCGTCGCGAGCCGAACCTAAATCGATAACAAGGCGGCCCACTGCTTCTGTATCACGAAGTTGCTCGAGCAAGACCTGCCCGGTGGTCAGCGTCTCGGACGAACCGCCCGATTGCGCCTGCAATGACAGCGTTGCGACGTCCGCCTCAAGCCTGCGGGCCAACGATTCGATCTGTTCTTGCTCTTGTTCTCTTAGAGTCTCGCGAAGAAATACAGCACCCTCGACAAACGCGTCACCAGTGAATCCGCCGGCGCGCCCGAGCACGTCAGCCAAAGTTTCGCCTTTGCGCACCCGATATTCACCGGGAAACTGAATCTCACCCTCGAGCGCGACAGTCCAGGTCGCATCCCAGTCCGGTATGCGATTGATGATCAGATAATCGTGTTCGCGTAATTCCAGATCCGCCGAAGGGGCACCCCGACGAATTGAATCCAGGTCCACCTTGAACGACTCGAGTTCGCGGCTGCCGTTAATGGCAATGGAGTAGCGGGTCAGCTCCGCTTCCAGCGCGTAGGCGGCCTCCGTCAGACCTCCGCCGGCACGAATCAGATCGGTGATGCTCATCGAATCTTCGAACGGATAGATGCCAGGCGCGTGGACATTGCCGGCTATCTGCACGCGCTTGAGCGGTGCGTCGGCGCTGGCTTGCAACTTGAGCTCTTCCAGCAACGGCTCAATGACTCGCTGACGCCCAAGCGCCTTACTGAAAACGTGCACGGTATCCCGTGATTTCAGTTCCACATTATCGGAACCATTTGGCACTTGCAGCGCTGCACGTAAATCCGCAGACAACACGTCAATCGGTTCACCCGGATTACGCTCGCGCCGAATCAGCACATACTCCGGATCAACGCCGGATTTCAGATCGTCGGCTGTACGAATCAGATCAGTCAGTCGCATGCCAGAGCGCCACTGATAAGGCCCCGGTCTTTGTACGTATCCGGACAAAATGACGGTATCGTTCAATTCTGGCAGCACCTCGGGTATCAATAGAATGTCACCCGCCTGCACCGCGGTGCGACTCGAATCAGATCGGCTTAAATTCACGGACAACGTCTTGCGCTCGCCGTCGATGCCTATGCGCTCCAGACGAGTTCCCTGCCCGTACGCGTCGGGTGCCAGGCCGCCAGACAGTCCGATCACATCACCGATCGTCGCCTTCCCCTTCGTTTCGTAGATGGCCGGTCGTTTAACGGCACCGCTGACACTTATCGTCTTTCCGATCGGTGGTATAAAAATTACGTCGCCGGGGAGCAAACGACGATCGCCCGACGTATCGCCTCGTAGCAACAGATCGTATAGATCGAGTGTTGTGACCAGACGACCTTGCCGCTTGAGCTCAACCCTTCGCAGAGATCCGACGCGGCTGATGCCACCGCTTCGATACAATGCGCTACTGATGGTTGCCAAGCCGCTGACGACATACGACCCTGGCTGACTAACATCGCCAAGCACGAAGACACGGATCGTACGCAACTGTCCCATCGTCACGCTGACATGTGTGCCGATCAGGGTTTCCTTTACGCGCTCGTCGATGTCCCGACGAAACTCGGAGAACGGAATTCCGGACACGTTTACCGGGCCAATTTCTGGCACATTCAATATTCCGTCGCGCGTAATCTCGTACTCGTAAATGCTGTTCACGTTGCCGAAGAGTTGAACCCTTACGGAATCGCCCGGACCGAGCACATAGTCTGACGGCACCGGACCGGCCATCGGCGGATCGAAGCTGCCTTCGTGTGGCTCGAAGATGTCGTAGCCGAACGGTTTCAGTGCGGATACGCCGGTCGGTCGCGTACTCAAAATGTTGACATCAATATCAAATGGATCCAGGTAGGGTTCTGCTGCCAGCCTGCGACCGATGTCGGCTTCGCTCAGACCCAGAATCGGGATGACACCGAGCCCCGGCAATGACAGCCCACCAGAATTATCCAATGCAATGGCGTGACTGCCTCTCAGTAACCTGAAGCCCGGATCCTTGTTCAGTTGATCTCGTTCTTTGTCTGTTAGCGAGCTCTTCGGCGTGAATTTGACCACAAGACGACTGCCAAGGTCCGCTCTGGGCTCTTCTTCCGGCGCAACACTTGAAATTCGGGGTGAAAGTTCGGGCGAGATGCCAGAATCACCGGAATCTGACGCTCCAGGCAATTGCCCCTGGGTGAGCGGCTGGGAGCCTCCATACTGCTTTATCGCGTCCATCGCCTGCTGGCGCTGGGCCGGCGGCAATTGATTGAGCATGCGTTGTTGTTCAGCGGAGAGCTGGATGCTTTGGGCGAAGGAAGGTAAGGCAAGACATAGAACGACTATCGCGGGCAAGGCCCACTCCAACACGGATTTCAAACGGTTAACCAACACATCGCTCCTGAAATATCCGGCGAATTGTACCAGCCTTCGGCCGCTTACAAACCCCAATCATCAATAAGAACTGCGCCATTGCACATAGATCCGACCGTCGGAGGTCGAACCACCAGACGCAGCGTCGGCGATCTGCTCGAAGCCGGCACCCACATCAACCACGCCAAACGGAAAGACGCGGCTATGCGAAAGATCCAGACTGACGATGTCCTGCGGGGTCGGTGTCAGTGTGTGCACGGGATCTGCGGCGCCAGCCCGGTTCAGATCGCCGAAGCGCAACAGGGCACGCCACTGCCTGTCACTCGCATCAACCATTAACCACCCGGCGGAGACCAGCCGAGCGTCGTTGTCTGCGCCGTGCCCGATAATGCGGCCGCGGTAGGTGTAGCCAGACTTGTAAATCAATTGCCGGTAGCCGCAGTTGTAAAGAACCTCGCTTTTCACGAAGTCACAGCTCGTCCCGGCAAGCTCAGCGAACCAGCGGTACGACCACCGGTTCATCAGGTAACCCGTTCCCTCAACGCCCGCCTGCACCAGGTAGCGACTGGGTAACCCACCGGCCTCGTCCTCACCGATGAACTGTCCGTACGCGGCTACCGGCAGGTCGAAAAAGCCCGGTGACCAGCGAAAGTCGAGACCCGCCATCTGGTTGCCGGGCTCCGTGCTGATATCCAGGCCATCGTCACCTCGATTATCCTGACCGAGGAGTAAGTCAAAGAATGTGCTTGCGTCGCAAGGCCGGCCATCACCACACCACTGCGCGCTTCGCGATATGCCAATCTCCAGCGACGAAAAAGGCCTGAAGTTGAGTCTCATCGCAAAGAACCGCGCATCAGGCACCGCCCGCTCACTCTCCAGCTGACCGAACATCACGTTCAGGTCCCACGGGCCGATCCAGCTGAGCCATTTATTCTCGAAGCCGTCGGTGAACACGCGATCGATGACGAGTGACGGTATTGGCCGCGCATTGTCGGAGAGAATCAGGCTGCCGTCCCAGCCCGGGCCCCACCAGCGCTGCTGCGTGCTCGCCGCGACGGACCAGTTGCCGATAACCACGCCGATCATGCTGTCGTCGGCGCGCGCCTCGTCATCGTCCTGGTCGGAATCGACGCCCTGCACGTTGAGATCAACGCTGAACCAGTCGTCGATCCAGCTGGCGCCGGCCGCGACTTCGATCTTTCCGCGTGGCGTATTCTGAAAGGAACGAATACTGGTGGCGTTGTCGGCGACGCCCGCCTTGGCATTGAACGTCCATTCGCGAGCGGCCGTCTCCCAGTCCGCGCGCTGCCGAACGCGCGCCAGCGCGTCCGCAACATCCGGCGGCACGTCGACCGCATCGGTATCACGAATGTCGTCCAGGATCGGGCCCCAGGCCAGCGGCCAGGTCGAAGTTGGCCCTTTAATTACGCCGTGCTCGGCCAGTCGTTGAATGTCGTGGCGCAACAACAGGTCGCCGGCTGGAATGTATGGGCCTGCGAAGGTGACGGACGCGACAGATACGAGGGCGAGAAGGAGGGCACGGTGCATCGGGCGAATGTTAGCAGATGAGGTTAGCTCGGTCGCGGGTAACGGGTCGCTTCCAATAGCTCAGATACCAAATCGGCACAACTACCCTGTTGGCTTGCCGGATAGAAACTCAGTCAGATCTTGCCTCTGGAAGACCTCCAGTTCCCCCCCTTCCGTCGAATTGACGATCCGGCGACCAAACGCGTGGTACATGTTCATCGCGCGGGTGTAAGCGACTTCACTTTCGAACAAGTCCGGCAAATGCCATTTGACGCCTCCTGCGAAGTAGTTGGGATCGAAGTGACTGTTATCGACATCCCCTGCAACCGCGACTTCATTCGCGTGGCCTTTCGCGGCGAAGGTATGGTCGCAGCCAACCAATGCCACTTCCTGAAAACCCATATGGAATGCGAGCTGCATGGCAACATAAGTTACGGTATGCCCTTGGTAGATGCTGCCTGAGCAATCCCGTGCGAAACCGGTTTGATTGGTCGAGTGCAGAAAACAGACCGTCGATTTGGCAGAAACCAAGCCAAGCGCCCTACTGTCCAGAAAAAGCGGAATATCCGTCGCATTGTAAAAATCGGCATTCTGTTCAATAACGAACGGGTTGACCGCTACGATACAGGATGGTCGGAACCTCGATTTGTCGAACAAGAGGTTTATTTTATTCAGTCCGAACGTAAACGTTTCGTCGAGCATACTGAAGTCAACATCCAGCAGACTAGGACCGTTGCAGAGGATGACTGCCTTCATGCCCAGGTATTTTTCCTGCCAAGCCCGGATTTTCTTTCGAGATCGCCATGACTCGAGTTTACGATCCCAATTAAGACGCTTACGTACCAGGCTTGCAGCGTAAGCATAAGGGTTCAGGGTGGGCGGCACCTCAACGAGCGGATTTTTCGCGTCTACCATGACAGTTACTCTAATAGTAATGCTATTTCCAGAACCAGGAGGAGCATAATCGGGAAAATGCTGGCACTCAAATCCATGTCAGTGATTCGTAATTTGAAAGCACGATAACTTAATCGGATGCTGTACGGTGCGTAAAAGGTTACGTAACCGATCAGGATTCCGAGCGGAAAGCCCAGGACACCGAAGCGTGCGTAGGCGAATGGAATAGCCGTCAACATGATAATACCGGAGACGCCATTGGCAATGTGCCATACGACGTGATTGGTCGTACTGTAAAGTTGAAGGTGCATGGCACCTACGCGTTCCACAAGAATTGCGAGGCCCAACATTCCCCAAATAGCGGGTGCCACGAACGGCGTCTTGCTGCGGATAAGCTCTATTAGCGCCTCGCCAAAGAAGCCCACCGCCACAACACCCGCCAGCAGCATCCAGTTGGTTCGGTTCATTCCAACCCTGGCGATGTCCACTATGCGATCCAGACGCCCCTCAGCGTACTTCCTTGCCAGGCTCGGTAAACGCGTATAGAAGGGCACATTTGAGAACGTCCGAATCGACTGTATCAGACGAAGGGCAAGCAGGTACGGGGCGGATTCTTCCGGTGTAGACAGCTGTGCATACATCACACCGGTGCCCTGTATCACGCCTGCCGACATCAACACACCAATTCCACTGCGCCACGCCGCCGGCCACACAGCATCCATTATGTCCCTGTCGACTATCGGCCGATCCGACCACTCTTGCGGCGAAGAAACGGAGATTGCGAGCTTGCGGTTAACCCATGCATTAACCAGGACACCGATCTGGGTGGAAACGACAATCTCAAGCAGGCCACCCCCGGCGATCAGTATGACGCAACCCACACTGGCAGAAATGATTCCGATCAGAATTTCCCACCGCCGGTACAGCGCTATTTGTTCGACCCCTTGCAAGTAGGTGCTGTACATGCCGCTGCGCAATCCGATGCTGCCTACCACTGCGATTACGGCCCATGCGGCCCAGCCGCCCTGCGGCTCATCGAGCTGTCCAATAGGACCGGCCACCGCAATTGATCCGGCCGTAGCCGCGACTACGAACGCGACGATACCCACGCCGTTGTAGATATGCCGCATTGTCGCGATGACAGGACCGGCCGCCATCGTCGTGGCGGCAAGGTTTCGTATTGGCATCGCTTTCGATTGCCCGACTTCTTGCTCAGTTCGGCAATAGGCCACAAATCTTGTAAACGTCGGAGAAAACCCGAAGTCAATCAAGGTTATAATTGCGAGCAGCGAGGAAAACAGAAACCAGAGGTTGGCTTCATCCACCGGAAGTCGATTTAAAGCCAGAGGCAGCATCGCTCCGAGCCCAAGCAGGCGTACGCCAATGCTGCCAGACGTCATCAGCGTGGGAGATTGCCAGAGACGGTCTACCAGATTGCCTTTCAGTCCCGACAAAGATTTCTACTTCCGATCATGTCGGATCATGCAACCTGGATGCGATACCACCATCCAATCCGACAATCGAACCATTCAGAAATTGCGAAGTGAGTCCTGCCATAAAAAATGCCAATCTCGCCACATCTTCTGGCTCGCCAATACTTTTGGCAGGGTGGTACCCGGCCAACTCGGACATATCTTTTGTGTGATTGTCAAAACCAGCCGTTAGCATCGGAGTCGATATCGCTGCGGGCGCGATTGCATTAACTCGGATTCTGGATCCTAGCTCAACCGCCATCGCGCGGGTAAGCCCGACCAGACCTGACTTGCTGGTCGAATACGCCGAAAACTCAGGCTTGGTGAGGAGTGCATGAATACTGGCGATATTTATCACACAACCTCTGACCAACTCGAGTTTTTGCAGGAGTGCTTGGACGAGTAAGAAAGGAGCAACCAAGTTTACACTGAGTGATTCCCGCCAATCTCCGGCTGTCAATTCTTCTATAGGCCGAACGATCTGACTAGCCGCATTATTAATCAGACAATTCAGGCCATCCGGGACAGATTCATGCAATAGAGAAACAAGTTCATCTTTATACTTGTCGTCGTGGCACATTCGCTCCAGGTCAATGGACATGAAATGATCCACAGGTACCGCCGCACGCTTTTCGAGGTCGGTGGCGATCACGCGCCAACCACGATCCTTGAAGATTTCGCACATTGCCTGACCGATTCCACCATTCGCGCCTGTTATAAGAACTACTTCCTTACTCATTCTTTTACGCCAAGAAAGCCAAGTATTTTATCGACAGCGATTTCACTGGTTCGCCGCACAGCATCAACCGTATTGGACGAGTTGTGAGATCCAAAAACACAACCGTTGTGCCGTCGCAGCGGTGAATCTGCAGGCAATGGTTCAATTTCAAACACATCCAGCGCTGCCGAATGCACCTGACCAGAGTCAAGCGCGCGGCTGAGTGCAGACTCGTCGATTACAGGACCTCTGCTGACATTGACAATCCTCACGCCGCGTTTGGTCGAAGCCAGTACCTCGTCATTAATCATGTGTCGACTCGACTGACTCAACGCACAGGCAACCACAATAAAATCGGCCTCCTCTATATGCCGCGGCCATGTAGCAATTTCAACCGACTCCAGACCAGGCACCGACTTCACGGGTGGGTCGTAGCCAACGATCCTCATGTCTGACGCCAACAACCGTTTGGCGATATTACGACCAATATCGCCGAGTCCGAGTAATGCGACGGTACGCCCAGCCAGGGAAATGCCCAGCGGTTTGGGCCAGAGTCCGTCACGAACACCTCTATCGATAGCGTATGTTTCTCTAGCCAAAGCGATAGCGTAACCGACCGCGATGTCGGCTACTTCCCGACCGAACATGCCCGGCGTATTGGTAACCGGAATATCCAAATCTCTGCATGCCTCAAGATCGACGTTATCCGTACCCACGCCCCACTTGACGGCAGCCTTCAGTTTACCGGCTTTCCCTGATTCGAAAACTGCTCGAGTCCCCGGATCATCTCCGATAATCCACCCCTCATGCTTGGCAACAAGTTCTTTCAGTGTTTCCTCCGAGAGAGTCTGAACGATCCTGGGTGCCGTTAACTGTATGCCGTATTTGTCGAATAGCGGTCGAAACTCGTCAACCATCCCGAGCATCGGTGGGCAGGTGACCAATACTTTCATTTGCCATCCTGCACGTTATGTTTGCCCAAGCGTCGTTTTATTCGTTCGCATTCGTTGATGACACGCTGGAAGATTCTCGCGTCTCGTGACGCGATCAAATTCCCCCACGACTTCTCCAAATCGATCTTGCACGCCGATCGCTTGAAATCCGACCACTCGTGCCTGGCGCCATAAGCTTCAATAGGCTTCCACTCACTTATAAGCACTTCGTATCCTCTGTTTTCCAAGTAGCGAATCAAATCCGTGACGTTGTACCCCAATGGCCGGGTTTTGAAGTCCTCGAACTCGCAGACGATAAGCGTTGGCGAGTGAGTCTCCCAAGGCAACCCCATAAGCACAAATTTATCGAAACCCTCGGTATCAATTTTTAGAAAATCAATAGCGCCTATATCATACTCACCGATCACGTTTTTCAATGTAGTGACAGGGACAGTTCCTGCAGCCACGTGCGACTCGTGAAAGGAAGACAGGCCACTGATACCGGTTGACTGCGGGCTTTGATAAAAAGTTACTGAATCTATCTCTTCGTTGGAAAGGGCGCGTTCGTCGATTGTCAGTCCGTCCAATCGCCCCAGGTTTTTAACTAATTGCTCCCGGTTGACCGGATCGGGTTCAAATGCATAGACTCGCCAACCCGCTTCACAAAATTGTCGTGCAGTACTGCCAATATGCGCACCGACGTCTATCATTACACCCGGTCGATTTCGAATTCCCAAAACTTTTGCGCAGATATTCACCTCATCAATTGAATAATTATCCAGAACCTCAAAACCCATTTTCCTAATCACCGCGAGGACCACGCCGCCCAACCCTCTAGCCCTGTAGACGTTGCGAACTCTTCGCATAATACTCTTTATGTCAGGCTCCAAAGCGATCAGGGCTCCTTAGATCGATAGCTATCCGAATGTGCGGCCAGCGCCTCTGCTATTTTCCAACTGTCCGCATCGTCGATATCAACAGACTCGATCCTGCGCATTTCCAGCATTTTCGGTTTCTTGCCAATTCGCGACTTTGAAGCGGCGAAGCTCTCGGATGAAAATACGTAGATATTGGAATTCTCCTCAAACCAGGGCTCCAGATCCTGAGTTCGAATGAGATTGTCGGGGTCATGATTAACCGGGCTAAGGTCTTTGCGGTAGAAGCGTGTCTGCACTTTGTTAACCGTGAACACAGAGTCGCCCGTCTTTTCTGAAACTACTTTCTTGTAAAGTGTTATTGCTTTGCGCAACGTATCCGCGCTAACCAACGGATTCGTCGTGTGCGTCATCAGATATATGTCCGCCGGAACATTTTCAATGTCATCTTCGAGCACCCGGTTCATCGAAATAAAATCTCCACACAGTGCCGCTTTCCGGTCACGGATCAAAACTCTCTCGGCCTCTGTCAAACCAGCTTCGGCGAGTATGTCACGTGCGTCTGTGTTAATGACTACCTGCTCAATCTGTTCGACTTCAAGCAGGGTATCCAGAATCCACCGGAAAAGCGGCTTCCCGGCAAGGTCACGAAAGTTCTTCCCTTTGACGCGCTGGCTATTCTTCTTCATGGGCAGCAGGGCAACAATTTTCATTTATCGGACTCTCCGAAAATCTTGCTCGGGTAGTAGTAATCCTCTTTACGCTTTCGGGACAATACACGATGCTCGTGATTGCCCCGGTATGTCCCCCAATATTGGGCGGATCTGAACTTCAATATCCCGACGAACTCCCTAAAAGCTCTTTTCAGCGACAACGCATCGGATATATCCGACGAT
>Ga0224508_10002617_pt1 | contig 15181 bp, 17 predicted proteins | sample SF_Jan12_sed_USG_4_FD_170157 | JGI IMG/M metagenome (GOLD analysis project Ga0224508, IMG submission 170157) | Sediment microbial communities from San Francisco Bay, California, United States - SF_Jan12_sed_USGS_21 | ecosystem: Environmental > Aquatic > Marine > Sediment | place: USA... | reverse complement strand
GATGAGTGACTACGAATTTATCGATCACAGTTACGATGTCGTCGTCATTGGCGCTGGTGGTGCCGGGCTGCGAGCTACGTTTGGTCTTGCCGAAGCCGGATTTACAACGGCCTGTATCACCAAAGTCTTCCCGACGAGGAGTCATACAGTCGCGGCACAGGGCGGAATCAGTGCTGCGCTTGGCAATATGGGTCAGGACGACTGGCGCTGGCATATGTACGACACGGTCAAAGGTTCAGATTGGCTCGGTGACCAGGACGCCATTGAATACATGTGCAAAGAGGCAGCCGACGCCGTTGTCGAACTGGAACATTATGGTGTTCCGTTCTCGCGCACGGAAGACGGTCGAATTTACCAGCGTCCGTTCGGTGGCATGACCACGCACTTCGGCGAGGGTACTGCGCAACGTACCTGTGCCGCGGCAGACAGAACCGGTCATGCAATGTTGCACACGCTTTATCAGCAGTCGCTGAAGCATGACGCTGAGTTTTACATCGAATATTTTGCGGTCGAGTTGATGATGGAGGATGGCGTCTGTCGCGGTGTCGTTGCTATCGATCTTGCGACCGGCAGATTGCATCGCTTTCGTTCACACCAGGTAATCCTGGCAACCGGTGGCTACGGCCGGGCCTATTTCTCCTGCACCTCGGCACATACCTGCACCGGCGACGGTAATGCGATGGTGTTGCGTGCCGGGTTGCCATTGCAGGACATGGAATTCGTACAGTTTCACCCGACCGGCATTTATGGCGCCGGCATGCTGATCACTGAAGGTTCGCGAGGCGAGGGTGGCTACCTGACGAATTCGGATGGCGAACGGTTCATGGAGCGCTATGCGCCGAATGCCAAAGACCTCGCATCCCGGGATGTCGTTAGCCGTTCGATGACTATCGAAATCAGAGAGGGGCGCGGTGTCGGTTCTGACAAAGATCATATTCACTTGCACCTGGAACACCTCGGACCGGAAGTCATTGAGGAGCGTCTCCCGGGAATTGCAGAGTCTGCGCGAATCTTTGCCGGCGTAGACGTTAGAAAAGCACCGATTCCGGTTCTGCCTACCGTGCATTACAACATGGGCGGTGTGCCGACAAACTACAATGGTCAGGTCGTCACGATGAAAGACGGCGATGCCGAGTTCGTCGTCCCCGGACTGATGGCAGTCGGCGAAGCCGCCTGTGTTTCCGTTCATGGTGCAAACCGTCTCGGCTCGAACTCGCTGCTCGATCTCGTAGTCTTCGGGCGCTCGGCTGCACATTTCTGTGCGGAGACGATGCAACCTGGCGCGCGGCATGCCAATCTTGCGGATGATGCCGGATATAACAGCGTAGTGCGCATCGATGCGATGAGAAATGCCAGTGGCTCTCGCCCCACTTCCGAGATACGTCTTGAAATGCAAAAGATCATGCAAAACCACGCGGCGGTATTTCGCACCGGTGAAACCCTGGATGAAGGCTCGGCAATGCTGCAAAAAACCTTTGAAGGTTTTGCAGACGTGCACGTTTCGGATCGTTCGCTGATCTGGAACACAGACCTGGTCGAAACCCTGGAGCTCGAAAACCTGTTACTGAATGCGATGACAACCATCAACTCAGCAGCGAACCGCCAGGAAAGCCGTGGAGCGCATGCACGTGAGGATTATCCGGACAGAAATGATGAAGACTGGATGAAGCACACACTGTCGTGGATCGCCAGGGACGGTGCCGTGACTTTTGATTACCGACCAGTGCACCAGGAAACATTGACGACGGATGTCGAGCCAATTCCACCGAAGGCCAGGGTGTACTGATGGCTGATTTCAGACTGCCGCCGAATTCGAGGATTACAAAAGGCAAGCATTATCCTGCGGCCGGTGGCGCCAGCAATGTTCGCCGATTTGCGGTTTATCGTTACGACCCCGACGCGGGTGACAATCCACGCATGGATACTTACGACGTCGACATGGACAACTGTGGGCCGATGGTGCTCGACGTTTTGATCAAGATCAAAAACGAAGTCGACCCGACACTGACTTTCAGGCGCTCGTGCCGCGAAGGCATTTGCGGTTCATGCGCTATGAACATCGATGGTAGCAACACATTGGCATGTACTGTGGCGTCCGAAAGTGTCAAAGGCGACGTCAAAGTATATCCGCTGCCGCACATGCCGATTGTGAAAGACCTGGTTCCGGATCTAACGAATTTTTATGCGCAATACGCGTCGATCAAACCATGGTTACAGACGCGGACTCCACCGCCACCCGATCACGAACGACTGCAAAGTAAAGATGATCAGGAACTGATCGATGAACCGGCCGCCTGCATTCTTTGCGCCTGTTGTTCAACCAGTTGTCCGAGCTATTGGTGGAATAGTGATCGCTACCTCGGACCGGCAGCATTGCTTGCTGCGTATCGCTGGCTGGTCGACAGTCGTGACGAGGCAAAAGGCGAACGACTGGACGATCTTGAAGATCCGTTCCGTCTGTACCGCTGCCATACGATCATGAACTGTACGAGCGCCTGTCCGAAAGACCTCAACCCGGCGAGAGCCATTGCAGAAACCAAAAAAATGCTCGCCGAGCGGCGCCATTGAGCATTGGGGTCAGAGCCGGGCTCTGACCCTAAATCTGAAGTGATGAGATCACATGAGCCCGCAGCGGTTTGGCGATAAGGACGAATTACCGGATAACATGACGGACAAAAGCACTGCCCAACTCAAATGGCAATGCCGGCGCGGCATGCGTGAGCTCGACATACTGCTCACGAAATATCTGGAGAACGACTTCCGGCAGGCGGACGACGGGCAAAAGCAGGCCTTTCGTGCACTTCTGGAGCTTCCGGACCCGGATCTGATCGCGTATCTATTGGGCGGTCAGACTCCCCCGGATGCCGCCATTGCCGCCATCGTCAGCCAGATTCGAGGCCGTCCTCACGCCTGAACCTCTCCTGCGGCAATGCGTGTTGCTGTTCGGCGCTGCGGCAATGCTGATCGGCATTGCCCTGATCCTGTTCATGCCGCTGGCCACGCCATGGAGATTCCTGCTCGTTGTTGCCTGGGTTAGCGAAAGTTACCGGGAACTTCGGGTACTCGTCCGTGGTGCCGCACGATTGCGGCGCATTCGGCTGGACGCGGAGGGCAATGTTTCCGGCCAAAACCCGGATGGCCGCCGTGAAATCCTGACCCTGCTGACGGGCAGTATCGTCCTGTCCCGCGTCGGCTGGCTCAGAGTGAGATTCCCGGACGGTGGAAGCTATGGTGAATTGCTGCGCGGTGACCCGGCCAGAGACCTTGAGTGGCAACGCCTGCAACTGATCTGGCGGCATCAGCGCACGGCCTTTGGTCAGCAGGAAGTAAGCTGATACCATCTGCCGCTTCGAGATTCAGGCCCGAACGGCGGCGACAACAATTTACAGACGAAAATCACAGTTTCGGTCACGAGAACCCATGATTTATGCGGTGCTTAGCGAACTTTCCGGATTTTCCCCGGTCTACCGGGGAGTTGGTTGGCTGAGCCACTCTGGGAGTGGGGTCGAACTGTATGGCAACTGAGCCCACCGATGCCCAGTTGGTCCGGCGCGTCCAAAAGGGTGAAAAAGGTGCGTTTGACCTGCTGGTACTGAAGTATCAGCACAAAATCGTCAACCTGGTAATGCGATATGTGCGGGATCCGGATCAGGCTTTGGACATCTCCCAGGAGGCTTTCCTCAAGGCGTACCGTGCCCTGCCCAGGTTTCGTGGCGACAGCGCGTTTTATACGTGGCTCTACAGGATTGCAGTGAATACGGCGAAGAATCACCTGGCCGCGCAACGCCGACGTCCTATGGATGTCGAACTGGATTTGCAGGATCCGGAGCAGTACGACCTGCATGCGAAGCTCAAGGAGACCGATACACCGGAAGGTGTGACCCTGAGCCGCGAATTGCACGAAACGGTCGAGCGCGCCATAGAAGGCCTGCCCGACGATTTGCGGACAGCCATCATTTTGCGGGAGCTCGATGGAATGAGCTACGAAGAGATCGCACAGACAATGGATTGCCCGGTCGGTACGGTACGCTCGAGAATTTTTCGGGCGCGGGACGCCATAAGTAAGAAGATAGGCACTTTGATTGACTAATTTTAGTTCGGATATGCCAATAACGACTTGGCGCTCCGGCAGATGAACGGTAGATTACGGGTCAAAGCCCGGTGCGGGGACTTATGAACGACGCGTTAGAAATGCAGATTTCAGCTTTCGTTGACGGCGAATTGCCGGACAACGAGTCGGAGCTGCTACTGCGGCGATTGAGCCAGGATACTGCCCTCCGACAACAGGTCTCGCGGTATCTTGAGATTGGACGGCTGCTGCGCCGTGACCGGGAAATTCCCGGCATGGACCAGTTGCGTGGCCGCATTGCGGCAGCGCTTGGCGACGAACCGGCACAGCCGGACGAAGCGCAAAGAGTGGTCGGGTCACGGTTAATGACGCCGGCGACAGGCGTTGCTGTTGCCGCGACGGTTGCAGCACTTGCCCTGGTTGGCCTGAGTCAGCTCGAGGGCCCGGGCGACCCGCTTTTGGAACGCGCTGTAGCAATTGACGACGGTCCGGCCGGATATACAGAGCCCACGGTTGACCAGGCGCTCGCCGAGCAGCCCAGTGAAATGCTGATGCAGTATTACCTGAAGCACGGTGAATCCGCCGACGTGCTAGGCCCAAACGGCATTCTTACGCGGGTGGTGACACTCGAGGTGAGTGAGCTGGTAGAGATCGAACCGGATCCCCATCTGCTTCCGGACGACGCGGCTGACCAGGCCGATAATGAGCAGAACAGCGCGACCGGAACGCCGTAAGAAGAAGAAATCTATGATTCGCACGCCAAAAAGCTTCAGGCATCTTTCGGCACTGACGGCAGCTGCAACGCTGGCCGCCTGTTCTGTCACAGCCTTTGCCCAGTCCAGTCCCGACGAGCTGCTTGACCAGATGAATCATGTGGTCACGGTGACCGACTATGAAGGAACTGTCGTCCGCTGGGAAAACGGCAAATCAGAAGCGCTCAAGGTTGTGCACAAGATCATTGATGGGGTCATCAATGAGAAACTGATTACGCAGGAAGGCAACGGGCTCGAAATCATTCGTATTGGCAATGACGTGCATTGCATCTTGCCGGACAAGCAAACCGTGCTGATCGAGGAATGGAACGAACAGCTAACTTTGTTTTCGGCTTTGCCAACGAGTGAAATTCGCTATGGCGCAGAATACGACGTGTCAATCGTCCGTAAGGACAGGGTCGCCGGTCGCACGGCTGTAATGCTGGCGGTGCGGCCACACGATGAATTCCGCTATGGCCACCGCATTTGGCTCGACGAGGCGACGTCTTTTCCGCTGAAGACTGAATTGATGGGTATCGACGGCGAACTGATCGAACAGATCAAGTTTGCGGATATCAGCATCGGCAGCAACATCTCAATGGATGCTTTCAAGCCGTCTATGGATATCGACGACTTCAGCTGGTACAGCCAACCCGCGCAGTACGCGTCAGAAGACGTCGAGACCAACTGGCAGTGTGAAGACTTGCCAGTCGGATTCGAGGCGATATCGACTATGACCGAACAACTGCCTGGCGCGGATGCACCGGTAACACATATCGTTTACAGCGACGGGATGGCCACGGTCTCGGTTTTTATTGCAGAAAAGCATGAGACGGAATTTGTTGAAAAATTCAATGTGGGTGCGTCGAACACCTACAGCATTCAGCAAGGTGACTATCAGGTCACCGTCGTTGGCGAGGTGCCGGCCGCAACTGTGCGGCGGATTGCCACCTCGATGACCCAAAACTAACCTTTCGCGTAGAGTCAGGCAGTTGTGCCCAATCCGCCCGCAGTCTTCGGCGCAAGGCTCTCATCAGCGCGGATTGATCTTAAGTGCTTCCTTCGCCAAACCGTCATATTAATAAATGTCAGTTCGCGATCACCACCGCTCCGTGCATCACCGGCGTACTGGGCCCGCAATGCGGCTCACGACAGGTATACAGAGGTGCCCTAAATCCTGTCTGCGCGTGCCGAATCTCGTAAAATAACGCTCGTATGGATTCTCCCGTCGGAATAATCGTCTCGATCGACAACGGCAGCGCGACTGTCGAAGTAGAACGGATCGCAGCCTGTGCGAGATGTGCATCCGGCAAAGGTTGTGGTGCAGGACTCCTGAGCGGCTCGACCAAAGCTGCCGTGTTCGAAGTTTCTCTCTCACCACATAGCCACTTCTCTGAAGGTGACGAGGTGAGCCTGAAGCTGGAGCCCGCCCACCTGTTGCGAGCAACCATCCTGGTGTACGGTTTACCCCTGGCAGGCATAGTCCTTGGCGTCAGTGCAGGCTGGTTGATCAGCCGACCTTTGACTGATGGCGTAGCTGCGGCTTTTGCCGTCGCTGGCCTGGTGGCAGGTATTATTGCTGGCCGCCGGCAACTCAATCGAAACCATTGTTTAAAGCAATTTATACCGAAAATCGAGGGTCCGGCCGGTGTCGCTTCCTGATGCGGCGGATAGCAGGCGGATTCGCGTCTATTCGAGGCATGGCTGTCATCTGTGCGAATTGCTCATCGAAGAACTCCTGCCGTTGATTCGCGGTCACCTTGAGTTGGAGGTCATTGACATCGACGCGTACCCGGAATTAACCGATGACTACGGCACGCGGATTCCGGTGGTGGAGTTTGCGGGCCGGGAGGTCTGTCAGTATCACCTGGACAACGCCGCCATTCGTGCCATTTTGAGCACTATCCCGGGCTCATAAGAGCGGCGGAACGTATATACTTCGCCGCGGCGAAAACTCACTCCTGATATTTCATGGAACACATCCGAAATTTTTCGATCATTGCGCACATCGATCACGGCAAATCGACCCTGGCCGATCGCTTTATCCAGCATTGCGGTGGTCTGCAGGCACGGGAGATGTCCGAGCAGGTTCTCGACTCGATGGATCTCGAACGGGAACGCGGCATTACGATCAAGGCGCAGAGCGTGTCGCTCAATTACAGTGCGCCGGATGGCATCGAGTACCAGCTGAATTTCATCGATACGCCGGGTCATGTCGACTTCTCCTACGAAGTATCCCGTTCTCTTGCCGCCTGTGAGGGCGCATTGCTGGTGGTGGATGCCGCACAAGGTGTCGAGGCGCAAAGCGTTGCCAACTGCATTACGGCAATCGATCAGGGGCTCGAGGTGTTGCCAGTGCTGAACAAAATTGATTTGCCGGCGGCCGATCCTGAGAAGGTCATGAAGGAGATCGAAGAGATTATTGGCATCGATGCCTCCGAAGCCGTTCATGTCAGCGCAAAAACAGGCGAGGGCGTTCCGGAGTTGCTGGAACACCTGGTCAGGAATATTCCGGCACCGACAGGCGATCCGGATGGACCGCTGCAAGCACTGATTATCGATTCCTGGTTCGATAATTACGTCGGTGTGGTGTCACTGGTGCGAATCGTCAACGGGAAATTGCCAAAGGGCAGCAAGATTACCGTGATGTCCACGGAGCGCTCTTATGGTGCTGATCGGGTCGGCAGCTTTACGCCGAAGATGGAAGACCGGCCTGCCCTGAACGCCGGTGAGGTTGGCTTCGTTATCGCCGGGATCAAGGATATTTATGGCGCACCGGTCGGCGATACACTGACGTTGACAAAGAAACCCTGTGCCCAGCCGTTGCCCGGATTTAAACAGGTGCAACCGCGGGTGTTTGCGGGCCTTTTTCCGATTCAATCCGAAGACTACGAAGGATTCAGGGAGGCACTACAAAAGCTGCGCCTCAATGACGCAGCGCTGCATTTCGAACCGGAAACCTCCGCAGCACTGGGATTCGGGTTTCGTTGCGGATTTCTCGGCATGCTGCATCTGGAAATCGTGCAGGCACGGCTCGAGCGAGAGTACGGGTTGGACCTGATTACGACGGCGCCGACCGTTGTTTTTGAAGTCCTGCTGGCTGGCGACAAGATCATCTACGTCGATAATCCTGCCAACCTGCCACCCGCCGGCGACATCGTCGAATTACGCGAGCCTATCATTTCTGCCAATATTCTCGTGCCGGATGCACATGTGGGTGCGGTCATGAAACTGTGCATCGACAAGCGAGGTGTGCAAAAACAAATTCGTTACATCGGTGGCCAGGTGTCAATCGAATATGAGCTGCCGCTCGCGGAAGTGGTACTCGATTTCTTTGACCGCCTGAAATCTGTGAGCCGCGGCTACGCGTCATTCGATTATCATTTCGAGCGATTCCAGGCGGCGCCGCTGGTCCGGCTGGATACACTGATTAACCGCGAAAAAGTCGACGCCCTGTCGATTATTGTGCACCGTGATAATGCCAAGATTCGCGGTCGGGAACTGGTTGAGAAGATGCGTGAGCTGATTCCCCGGCAAATGTTCGACGTGGCCATTCAGGCGGCGATCGGCAGCCAGGTAATTTCGCGAAGTACTGTGAAAGCGTTACGGAAAAACGTCACCGCCAAATGTTATGGTGGCGACGTTTCGCGAAAGCGAAAATTGCTGGAGAAACAGAAAGCCGGCAAGAAGAGAATGAAACAGATCGGCTCCGTCGAGATTCCGCAGGAAGCATTTCTCGCGGTATTACGTGTAGATAAATGAGAAAAGAGCATTGAGCATAAACCTCGCATTGATTCTTTCGGTACTGACACTCGTTTCGGGCGTCGTTGTGGCGTTCAATCGCTTTTACTACCAGAAGAAATTAGAAGCGTCAGAAAGTAATGGTAATTCGGCGATGAATGTTCTGATTGAATATTCGCGATCGTTTTTTCCGGTGCTCTTGTTCGTGCTCATTATCCGCTCATTTATCTTTGAGCCGTTTCGAATTCCGTCCGGATCCATGATGCCCACCCTGGTGCAGGGCGATTACATATTCGTGAAAAAATATTCCTATGGTTTGCGCTGGCCGGTGCTTGAAAAAAAATTTATCGAGACCGGTTCGCCAAAGCGCGGCGATGTCGTGGTGTTTCGCTTGCCGTCCGACCCGCGGATTAATTACATCAAGCGCGTGGTCGGCTTACCCGGCGACACCATCGTTTACCAGGATCACCAGCTGTACGTGAATGGCGAGCAGATGCCGCTAACCAAGCATCCGGATACAAAGCTCACGGAATCAGGTTTGATTTTCCTTGAAGTTCTCGACGGGCGTGAGCACGAAATCCGCATTTCGCGACCCGGCAGCCGGGCGACCGAGCGAACCTACACCGTGCCGGAAGGCCATTACTTTATGATGGGGGACAATCGGGACAACAGCCAGGACAGCCGGTTTATTGGTGAAATCCCTGAGACGCACCTGGTGGGCGAAGCCGTGCGCATCTGGATGCATATGGACGGGCTCGAATGGCCTACCTGGAGCCGGATCGGTACCAAGATACAATAATGTGGTGCAAGTCACTGATTTGTCCGCCAAAATTACGCAAAATTTGCCGATATAGCCGTACGATCGGTAGCAGAGCAGGTAAGTCAATGAATACCGGAACAAAACAGATGAATGCACACAGCATGGCCGGAACACGGGCGCAAAGCCGATTTTTCCGGGCTACCGGGCTGGACGGCCGGTCGGCGCCTCGTGAAGAGGGCATGACGGCGGTTGGATTTATCATTCTTGCGATCTTTGTCGGACTATTCGCATTTGGGGCAATTCGCCTGACACCGGTTTATCTGAACTACATGAAAGTTTCGGGCGTGCTTGACGGCGTGCTTGAAGAATTCGATAGCCAGAATCCTTCCCGCGCGGCCATTCGTACCTCAATTTCGCGGCGCTTCGGCGTTGAAAGTGTCAGCGTCATTTCCCACCGGGATATCAAGGTGACACCGGACAGCGGTGGCTTCCTCGTCCAGGCACAGTACGATCACACCACGCCGTTCATCGGTAATATTCATTTTACTGTCAAGTTCGATAAGGACGTTCTGGTCCGGCGCTAAGACCGGTTGCAATCGGCCACAGAAAGCCTGATCGTACGCAGAACAACTAGTAGGTAGCTGAAAAAGCCTTCCATGGCATTTTCAACATCGTCTTTCGAAAAACGCGGTTTTCGAAAGTCTCCCATTTTCAACGGCTTGCAGCCGTCGAAAATGGCGATACATCCCTGTACCGCACGCAGCTTGTCGAAAAACTGCATTTTTCAACAGGCTGCTTGATAAGTCGCAGGGTTCCTGCGGCAAGAGCGAAATACCTTGGATAAAGCGGCCGCCTGGCTGAAGCAATCACTGGCGTATGTATTCGAAAACGAGCAGCTCCTTAAGCAGGCGCTGACGCATCGCAGTGCGTTGGCCCCGAATTATGAAAGGCTGGAATTCCTCGGCGACGCGGTACTGCAACTGGTTGTTTCCGAGCTCGTATTTGAGAAAACGCCGAACGCCAGCGAAGGGCAGCTCAGCCGACTCCGTTCAACGCTCGTCAAAGATACGGCACTCGCGGAAATCGCCGCGGATCTCGGCGTTGGCGAATTCCTGACCCTCGGCTCCGGTGAGAAGAAATCGGGAGGGCACCGCCGCTCGTCTATCCTGGCTGACGCGCTCGAAGCAATCTTTGGCGCTGTCTACCTTGATGTCGGTCTTGAAGGCGCCCGGGAAATAATTCACAGAGCTTATGGTGCAAGATTCCACAACCTGCCGGAAGCAGCCGATCTTCGTGATCCGAAATCACGGCTGCAGGAACACCTGCAGGGGCGCAAGATGACATTGCCTGAGTACGTGGTGCAAAACATAAGCGGTAAAGCACACAAGCAATCCTTCGAAATCAGCTGCAGCATCGTGGGGCTTGATGTCGTGACCACCGGCAAGGGACTGACTCGCAGGGATGCGGAGCAGGAAGCGGCCCTGGCGATGCTCGAGAAGATTGGCGCCGATGGCTGAGCGACCATTTCGATGCGGTTTCGTTGCCGTCGTCGGTCGTCCGAACGTCGGCAAATCGACGTTGATCAACGCCATTCTCGGCCACAAAATCAGCATCGTCACACCAAAACCGCAGACCACCCGCCACCGGATTCTCGCGGTCGATTCACGACAGGATTGCCAGATCATTTTTGTGGATACCCCGGGTATTCATCGTAATGCCGGTAAAGCGATGAACCGCATGATGAATCGCACCGCTGCCAACGCGCTCGCTGACGCTGATGTCGTATTGTTCATGACGGAAGCGAACCGATGGACCGCCGAGGATCAGGACGTATTGCTTCGACTGGAATCCACTTCGGCGCCAGTCATTGCACTCATAAACAAGACAGACAAAGTGCAGCCGAAGGAATTGCTTTTAGCATCGCTCGCAGAAATGTCAGAGCGCTACGAGTTCGCGGACGTTATGCCGATCTCGGCCAAACGCAAAGACAACCTCGACAAGCTGAATGAAATTCTGCCGGGCTTCCTGCCAGAGTCGGAGCCACTGTTTCCGGAGGATATGATCACCGATCGCAGCAAGTCGTTTCGCGCTGCAGAAGTGATTCGGGAAAAGCTGACCCTCAATCTTCGTCAGGAAGTGCCATACGGATTGACCGTACAGGTCGAGCGCTACGTTGAAGATGAATCCGGCATCGAAATTCATGCAGTTATCTGGGTTGAAAGAGACAGTCAAAAAGGTATTGTCGTCGGCAAGAATGGCGGTGTCCTGAAGCGAGTCGGCAGGGCAGCCCGCCTGGAACTGAAAGCGCAGGAAGGTGTGCCGGTGCACGTGGAGCTCTGGGTAAAGGTCAAAGACAACTGGGCAGACAGCGAGAAAGACCTGTTGCGGCTTGGCTATGAATCTCCATGACCACAGCAAGGCGTATTCAGAACGAGCCGGCCTGGCTGCTGCATCACCGGCCATTTCGTGATTCGAGCCAGATCCTCGATATCCTGAGCCGGGATCACGGTCGCCTGTCGGTTGTAGCCAAAGGCAGCCGCGGCGCGAAATCAAAATTACGCGGCATCCTGCGTCCATTTCTGCCCTTACAGCTGTCGTGGGTCATTCGAACGGACCTGGGGACGCTGACTGGCGCCGAAATGGACGGCGCTCCGATTTCGCTGGCCGGCGACGCACTGTTATCCGGTTACTACGTGAACGAGCTGATATTAAACCTGTTGCACCGGCACGATCCGCAACCTGAAATATTTGCAGCCTACGGCAAGACGGTCGAACACCTCGCCGCTAGCCAGGAAGTCGCGCCCGGTTTGCGGGAGTTCGAACTTGAGTTGCTGCGCATGCTTGGCTATGCCCTCAATCTCGATCATGATACGGAAACACAGGAGCCGCTCGCGCCCGAGCTTCGATACGAATACCGGGCGGAGCAGGGGCCGGTTCCGGTCAGCGATCGGGAAGGACCCATGGTATTTACGGGTGCCGAACTCGACGCGATCCGGAAGCAGCAGTTTAAAGATCCTGCAGTATTGAGAAATGCCGGCAGCCTGCTGCGCAACGTGATTGCGTATCACCTGGGCGGCAGGGAATTGAAGAGCCGCAAGGTCTTGCGTGAAATGCGCGGCACCACGGAACGACAGGAAGTAAAAAGAAATTGAACGCCAAAACCGAGCAGCACCTGGGAGTCAATATCGATCATGTCGCTACCGTGCGCCAGGCCCGCGGCACCGATTACCCCGATCCCGTCCAGGCGGCACTGCTCGCTGAGAAGGCCGGCGCCGACAGCATTACGCTACACCTCAGGGAAGATCGCCGCCACATACAGGATCATGATCTCGAGCGGCTCAAAGCGGCAATGCAAACGCATATGAATCTCGAAATGGCGGTTACCGACGAAATGCTGGTCATTGCTGCCCGCATCCGGCCGCAGGATTGTTGTCTCGTGCCGGAAAAGCGCGAGGAGCTCACGACCGAGGGTGGTCTCGATGTCGCCGGTCAGCAGGACAAGATTACCGATGCATGTGCCGGCCTGGCTGGCAATGGCATCCGGGTATCACTGTTTATCGACCCGGATCCTGCCCAACTGGACGCCGCACGTCGGGTTGGCGCAGGTGTCGTTGAGCTGCATACGGGCAGCTATGCCGACGCCGCAGGCAGTGAGCAGGACGCAGAGCTGCAACGCATCGTCGCAGCAGCAGCCTACGGCCAGCAGCTTGGCCTCGTCGTGCATGCCGGCCACGGGCTGCATTACGAAAACGTCAAACCCATTGCCGAAATCCCACAGATTCAGGAACTGAATATTGGACACGCGATCGTTGCCCGCGCGGTTTTCGATGGTTTTAGCGTTGCCGTGAGCGAAATGAAACGCCTCATGATTGAGGCACGCGCCGCGTGAGCCGATAGCGATGATTTTCGGAGTTGGCGCCGACATCCTGGAATTGTCCCGTATCCAGGAGACCTACGACCGGTTTGGCGATCATTTCGTCAATCGCCTGTTGATGGATGAGGAGCGCGAACAATTCGCGCGCAACAAGTGGCCGGTACGCTACCTGGCGATGCGCTTTGCGGCGAAGGAGGCGACGGTCAAGGCGATGGGAACCGGGTTCGCGCATGGTATGTGGATCCGCGACGTCGGCATCGTCAATAACCACTGGGGGCGCCCGGAGATCATCTGGTCGGCCCGGGGTCAGGGTGTTTGCGAGGAGCTCGGCATCAGCGGCGGTCACGTATCTTTAAGCGACGATGCGGGGCTTATTCTTGCTTTTGCGGTCGTGATGCAAGCATAGAAAATACATTAGAAATATATTGTAATGCACTGTTTTTCCTTTGATATAGAGACCATTCCGGACACCGAGTTCGGACGTCGCATGTGGCAACTCGATGACCTTTCTGACGAGGATGTCGGTCGTGCGATGGGCTTCAAACAGCTGCAAAAGACGGGCAGCGATTTTCTGCCGCTGCACCAGCAGCGGATCGTCGCGATATCAGTGGCGCTGCGATCGGGAGAGTCGTTTCGGGTCTGGAGTCTCGGCGACAAGGATGCGGATGAGGCCGAACTCGTGCGCCGCTTCTTCGACGGTATCGAGCGCTATTCGCCGGAACTCGTCTCCTGGAATGGTGGCGGCTTCGATCTCCCGGTGCTGCACTACCGTGCGTTGAAACACGGCATTCAGGCGCCGCGCTACTGGGAGACCGGAGACGATGACCGCGAATTTCGTTACAACAACTATCTGAGCCGATTCCACTGGCGCCATATTGACCTGATGGACGTGCTCGCAGGTTTTCAGCCGCGCGGCAGGGCCAGCCTCGATCAGATGGCGACGATGCTGGGATTCCCGGGCAAGCTCGGTATGAGTGGCGACAAAGTCTGGCAATGCTGGCTTGACGGCGGCATCGATGAGATACGCAACTACTGCGAGACGGATGTCCTGAATACCTACCTCGTCTACCTGCGATTCGAATACATGCGTGGCCACCTCAACGACCAGTCGATTGCGCGCGAGTACCAGCTGGTTCGTGAGACGATTGCAGCGCTGGACCATGCGCACCTGAATGAATTCCTTGAGGCCTGGCCGTCGGACGAATGAAACGACCTCGCCGGGAACCCGAAACGGCTCGGATCGAGTCGGTCACCCATGATGGCAAGGGAATTGCTGCCCTCCCGGGTAAGAAAGTCTTTGTCGCCGGGGCGCTGCCGGGCGAGACGGTGCGTTTCCAGCGCCGCAAACGGCATCGCAATTTCGATGATGCCGAACTGCTTGAGGTTCTCGAAGCGTCGTCGGCCCGGATCGACGCGCGCTGTGCCGCATATGGCACCTGCGGTGGATGTTCGCTGCAACACACGTCGGGAGACGAGCAGCGGGCAATCAAACAGCAGGCGCTGGTCGATAATCTGCAGCGAATTGGCAAGGTTGAGCCTGAGCGCTGGTTGCCGCCCATCTTCAACGATGCCGATGACGGCAACTGGCACTATCGCCGCCGTGCCCGGCTCGCGGTCAAGGACGTTGCCGGCAAAGGGCGGGTGCTGGTTGGATTTCGCGAACGCCATGCGCCATATCTCACCGACATGCACCGCTGCGAAGTCCTCGCAAAGCCGGTAGACGGGTTGATCGACCCGCTGAGTGACATGATCGGCAAGCTGAGTATCAGGAAACGCCTGCCACAGATCGAGGTTGCGGTTGCAGACAATGCGACAGCGCTTCTGTTCCGGGTGCTCGACCCGCCGACGGACGATGACCTGGCGGAGTTAACGCGATTCGCAGTTGAACATGAGGTACGGGTGCTGCTGCAATCGGGTGGCCTCGACTCGGTGGCACCGCTGCATCCGCAGCCACCACTGGAACCATTGAATTACAAGCTTCCTGA
>Ga0224508_10002616_pt1 | contig 15182 bp, 13 predicted proteins | sample SF_Jan12_sed_USG_4_FD_170157 | JGI IMG/M metagenome (GOLD analysis project Ga0224508, IMG submission 170157) | Sediment microbial communities from San Francisco Bay, California, United States - SF_Jan12_sed_USGS_21 | ecosystem: Environmental > Aquatic > Marine > Sediment | place: USA... | reverse complement strand
GAGGCTTCAACAAGCAACCAGAACGGACTCGACAGCGGCGTCGTAGTCAAACTACCACAGCGGTGAGCTCTAACAAAAGAGCAATGGACAATGACTGCCCTCACTAGGCAAACGAGGGTCTAAGCCTAAGCCGACAACGCACTCGCCGCTAGCTGTAGCTCACGCTCAGAACTTCGTAGCGGCGCGTCCCCCCAGGTGTTTCCACCTCGACCTCGTCCCCCTCCTCCTTTCCGATTAGCGCCCGCGCAAGCGGAGATCCGAGCGACACCTGGCCTTGGTCTATATCCGCTTCCAAATCACCGACAATTTGGTAGCTCACCACCTGATCGCTGGTCTCGTCATGCAGCTCAACCGTGCAACCGAACACTATGCGGCCATCACCATTGATCGTACTTAAGTCGATCACTTCTGCTCGAGCCAATTGAGATTCGAGTTCTGCGATACGCCCCTCGATAAAACTCTGTTTATCTCGTGCTGCGTCATACTCCGCGTTCTCTGAGAGATCTCCGTGAGAACGCGCCTGCGCCAAGGCCTCTATGATTTGCGGGCGCTCCTTACTCTTGAGCCGCTGCAGCTCAGCGCGTAACTTCTCAGCACCGGCGGTAGTCAGCAGAACCCGAGTCATGCTACCAGGTCCTGGTGCAGAGACTGTAACTGATTGACGCTAATATCCCGGGATATTCTGTGCGCCTCACTCGCGGCCCTGGCTGCCGCCAGAGTAGTGAAATACGTAATCTTACGCATCAATGCCTCACGTCTAATGGTGTATGAGTGTACAAGGCTGCGCTTGTCCGCGGTGGTGTTGACGATGAGATCGATCTCATCATTTCGAATCAGATCCACTATATGGGGCCTACCCTCGTTGACCTTATTGACCAATTTGACCTCAATGCCCGATTCTTGCAACACATTAGCGGTTCCCCGCGTCGCCACAATGCTAAAGCCGTTATCCGCAAAATATCTGGCGATCTCTATGATGTTTTTTCGATCAGAGCGCTTTACACTCATGAATACTTGACCCGAGCGCGGTATGGAGGCACCCGCGGCATGCTGCGATTTGTCGAATGCCTCCCCAAAACTACCGCCGATTCCCATCACCTCACCAGTACTTTTCATCTCCGGTCCCAGGACGGTATCTACACCTGGAAACTTGATGAACGGGAATACGGCTTCCTTGATCGAATAGTAGTGGGGAATGAGCTCGCCCTCCACACCTTGCTGCTTAAGGCTACGCCCAACCATACAGCGGGCTCCGATCTTGGCCAGTGGTCGTGAAGTCGCCTTCGACACGAACGGCGCAGTTCGTGAGGCACGTGGATTCACTTCCAGCACATATATGTTGCCCTTCTGCACCGCAAATTGCACATTCATTAGCCCAATCACATTCAAGGCGATGGCGAGCCGTCGCGACTGATCCCGGATCTCGTCTTGCAGCTCTGGGGCGAGGCTAAACGGTGGCAAACAACACGCCGAGTCACCAGAGTGAACTCCTGCCTCTTCAATGTGTTCCATGATGCCACCTATGACCACCTCCTTGCCGTCACACACCACATCTACGTCCACTTCAACGGCGTCATTAAGAAATCGATCCAACAATACTGGAGACTCATTGGATACTTGAAAAGCAGCGCCCATATAAATTTCCAAGTCTTCGCGGTTATAGACAATCTCCATTGCCCGACCACCCAGTACATAAGATGGCCTCACTACTAGCGGATATCCAACCTCATCTGCAAGCCGCAACGCCTGCTCTGAGCTGGCTGCGGTTCGATTAGGCGGCTGTGCGATCTGCAGCCCTTTTAACAGACCCTGGAACCTCTCTCTATCCTCTGCCAGATGTATAGATTCTGGCGAAGTCCCGATGATGGGGAAACCGTTGGCCTCTAATGAACGGGCGAGCTTAAGCGGAGTCTGTCCCCCATACTGCACAATCACCCCCGTCGGTTTTTCAACGTCAATGATCTCGCGCACGTCCTCAAGGGTCAGCGGCTCGAAATACAACCGATCCGACGTGTCATAGTCGGTGGATACCGTCTCTGGATTACAGTTGACCATAATTGTCTGATAGCCGTCCTCACGCAGCGCCATCGATGCATGCACACAGCAGTAATCAAATTCAATCCCCTGGCCAATACGGTTTGGCCCGCCGCCCAGGACAATTATCTTATCCCGTTGCTCAGGTGCGGCTTCGCATTCCTGTTCATAGGTGGAGTACATATATGCGGTGGTGGCCGCGAACTCTGCTGCGCACGAATCCACACGCTTATACACTGGGTGCACCTTGGCTTCGTGGCGTAATTCGTAGAACTGTTGCTCAGTCATACTCAGGAGCGACGCCAAGCGATGATCGGAAAAGCCCCTTCTTTTCAAGTCAAATATGGTTTCACGATCATCTTGCGTGAGACCGTTTTCTCGCAGTTGTTCCTCGATTTGAACCAATTCCTCGATATTGGCAAGAAACCAAGGATCGATGGCCGTCAATTTATTGACTTGTTCCACACTCATTCCCAATCGAAATGCGTCGGCGATGTACCAAAGTCTTCGTGCGCCGGGAACTCGCAGCTCCTGCGTAACCAAGTCCTTACTCTCACCGCCACTCTGCCCTACTATCTGCGATTCCAACCCATGACTTTCTATTTCCAAACCCCGGATCGCCTTCTGAATCGACTCTTGGAAAGTCCGGCCGATGGCCATAACTTCACCCACAGACTTCATCTGTGTCGTCAGTGTTGCATCAGCTTGCGGAAACTTTTGAAAGTCGAAACGTGGGATCTTGGTTACGACATAGTCTATGGTCGGCTCGAATGAGGCGGGCATGGCACCACCGGTGATCTCGTTTCTCAATTCATCCAATGTGAACCCAACCGCAAGCTTCGCCGCCACCTTGGCAATAGGAAATCCAGTCGCCTTGGAGGCAAGAGCCGACGAACGCGAGACCCGTGGGTTCATCTCTACGATCACCATACGCCCGTCAGTCGGATCCACCCCAAATTGCACATTGGAACCACCGGTATCGACACCGATCTCACGCAACACCGCAATACTGGCGTCACGCATCCGCTGATACTCCTTGTCGGTCAAAGTCTGCGCGGGCGCCACGGTAATAGAGTCTCCGGTGTGAACCCCCATTGCATCGAAGTTTTCAATAGAACACACAATGATACAGTTGTCCCGATGATCACGAACAACCTCCATCTCGTATTCCTTCCACCCGATAAAACATTCCTCGATGAGCAGCTCGTTGGTAGGGGAGGCATCAAGCCCTCGCTCACAGATCTCAATGAACTCCTCACGATGATAGGCAATGCCGCCTCCACTACCGCCCAAGGTAAATGACGGTCTTACGATTACCGGGTAACCGAATTGTCCCTGAACGCGGAATGCATCATCCATGCTGTGAGCAAGATCACCACGAGCAGTTTCAAGACCAATCGATCGCATCGCGTTCCTAAACCGTTCACGATCCTCCGCCTTGTCGATGGCTTCACGACTCGCGCCAATCATCTCGACACCGTGAGTATGTAACACGCCTTCTCTCGCCAAATCCAAGGCACAATTAAGTCCTGTCTGTCCGCCCATTGTCGGAAGCAACGCGTCAGGTCTCTCAGCTTCAATGATTTTCGCTACCGCCTGCCACTGAATGGGCTCGATATAAGTCGCGTCGGCAAACTCTGGGTCGGTCATGATGGTCGCCGGATTGGAATTGACCAACACCACTCGGTAGCCTTCTTCTTTCAGGGCCTTGCACGCCTGCACTCCAGAGTAGTCGAACTCACAGGCTTGCCCGATAACGATGGGTCCGGCACCGATAATTAATATGCTTTCAATATCCGTTCGTTTGGGCATGACTGCAGGTGATCGCTATACGATCCTAGAATGCTCCGATACGTCTTGTGAGTGTCCATACTCTTGTGTCATTTGCACGAACCTATCGAACAGCACACCTATGTCGTGGGGACCGGGGCTTGCCTCCGGATGACCTTGAAACGAAAACGCCGGGGCATCAGTACGAGCAATGCCTTGCACCGAACCATCAAACAACGAACGGTGGGTTATGCGCACATTGTTAGGTAGATAGGAATCATCAACGGCGAAACCGTGATTCTGGCTGGTGATCAATACTTGGTTGCTGTCCAGATCTTGCACAGGGTGATTGGCGCCGTGGTGACCGAACTTCATTTTCAGCGTTCGTGCACCCGAAGCCAGAGCTAAAAGCTGATGTCCTAGACAAATCCCGAACACGGGTAGTCCTTGATCGACGATATCTCGAATAGCCTCTATGGCATAGCTACAAGGTTCCGGATCACCGGGACCATTGGACAAAAATACGCCATCCGGCTGGGTTTCCAATACTTGTTTTGCTGGTGTCTTTGCAGGCACCACTGTCACCGCGCAGCCACGATCAACCAGCATGCGAAGAATATTACGCTTTATGCCAAAGTCATATGCGATGACCTGGTAACGAGTCGGTGAGGCGGTTCGATAACCACTACTAGCGTCCCATCCGCCTTCGTTCCACACATAGGACTCTGTGACGGAAACCTCGTGTGCGAGGTCCATCCCCTTGAGACCGGGAAAAGCTCGGGCTGCGTCAAGGGCGTCTTTCTTGCTGAGACCTTCGCCGGCCACAATGCAGCCGCGCTGCGCGCCTTTCTCTCGCAGCAGGCGGGTCAGCTTGCGGGTATCGATGTTTGCAATGGCTACAATTTGTCTGCGAATCAAAAATTCGGGAAGCGATTCCTCGGCGCGCCAATTACTTGAACGCCGCGGCACATCGCGAATCACTATCCCCGAGGCAAACACTCCTGTCGACTCGTGGTCCTGAGAGTTGACTCCAGTATTGCCAATATGTGGATAGGTAAATGTGATGATTTGTTTGGCGTATGAGGGATCTGTCAGAATCTCTTGGTAACCGCTCATGGCGGTATTGAAGACCACCTCGCCCACCGCCCGACCGTTCACGCCCATGGAGAGACCCTGGAAGTCTGTACCATCCTCAAGGACCAACAGTGCCGACTGCTCCAACTATTTCTCCAGGCTCAAAAAAAGGGAGAAACCCGACGGATTTCTCCCTGGTTCTGGATGCAGATTTGGGATCATTGCTCGCTGGCGATTTTATTTGAGAACGTGCCTCAGTTCAACGCAGCCCTAACACATCCTGCATATCGTATAACCCTAGTTCACGCCCTATGATCCAGCGCGCCGCGCGCACCGCTCCCGAGGCGAAAGTTGTACGGCTAGAAACCTTGTGCGTGATTTCGACGCGCTCACCAGCGCCTGCAAACAACACCGTGTGCTCACCGACGATGTCACCGGCCCGCACAGTGGCGAAACCTATGGTTTCTCTTTGCCGTTCGCCGGTCATTCCTTCACGACCGTATACCGCACACTCTCGAAGATTCCGACCCAACGTATCGGCAATCACCTCACCCATGCGCAAGGCGGTCCCCGATGGGGCATCGACCTTATGTTTATGATGCGCCTCCAGCACCTCGATATCCACTTCATCGCCCAATGTTCTAGCAGCGATCTCCAGTAGTTTGAAACAAAGATTCACTCCTACACTCATGTTTGGCGCTAACACCATAGCAATATCACTTGCAGCCTTTTCAACTGACGCTTGCTGCTGGCGGTTCAAACCCGTGGTCCCGATGACCATGCGCCGTCCAGATTCGCGGCATATCTCTGCGTGTTCCAAAGTGGTCTCCGGGTTTGTGAATTCGATCAGCACATCAAACTCCTCGCCGTTGAGGCTCGCGGAAATGGGTGTATCAATCCGACCCACTCCGGCAATCTCACCCGCGTCTAAACCAATCATCTCGCTATCAGCATGCTCGATCGCGGCACTCACTGTACAATCAGCATCCCTATGGGCGGCCTCAATGATTGACCTGCCCATTCGCCCCGCTGCACCGGACACCGCAATATTCGTCATATGCCCCTCATAACATGTGTGTGTGTCATCAAGTCTTAGCGCGCCCCGCTGATGTTCATCGGCTGGTGCAGGTGTAGAAGTCGCATCAGCCTAATTTAAGAGTCACTTGGCCCAACGGTCCAAAGTCCGCCACGGCGATATCGCCCGGATTAACGAAATACATCGCGGTACAACTTCCAGTGTTGATGATGTGTCCCTGACGAAGACCTGGCTTCCGATCTACGTGGTTGGCGAGCCAGGTAAGCGCTGAGAGGGGGCCTTGAAGTACGTTCGAACCCCGTCCCTCACGAGTCTGTTCACCGTTCACGATCAAACTTACTTCAATCTGCCGCAAATCCAAGTCTTGCCATTGTTCGGCACCGTCTCCAACCACTAAGGCTCCGTCCGTTCCGTTATCGGCGATAAGGCTGTAGACATCCTGATGCGTCCAATCTACGAAATGGCCGATCACTACTTCAATTGCTGGATGAACTGCTGCGACGGCGCTTGCTACTTCTTGTTCCGAGTAAGGCGGGGACCGCCGCGGCAACGATTGGCCAAGTTTAAAGGCGAACTCGACCTCAAGAACAACGGGAAGATCAGGCGGGAAGGCAAGTGTCGCGGGGCTAGTAAACAATGACGAAGCCAATAGTCTCGCCGAGTATGGATCGCCCAACCCCAACTGCTGTTGTATTTCTCGGTTAGTACAGCCTAAAAACCATCCAACGATCTGTTCATCCAACAGCACAATTAAGTGGTCTTGAATCGCGTAGGCCTCTCCCAGCGTACTGGGCCTACAAGCCGTTGGGATTTCGGTCAACAACTCACCCTTTTCCCGCGCTTGCTGCACAATTTCTGCAGCTCGCGCGATTTGTTCCCGCTTCATTTCACAATAGTACCAGTTATCAATTGTTCACATATTGAGTCAGAGACACCCCTATATTGAGAGTACGGATACATCGGGGGTTTAAACATGACTCTGGTATGGCAATCTCAGGCAGCTCTTATTGTTGTGCTGATACTTAGTGTGATCGGCCTATCTGCCGTGCTTCTGGGCATCCGGCACGCCTCTCAATCCCCATATCCGCAGCAGTCGGGCCCAACAGCCGTATGGCATGAAATACTCATGGGTTCCTTGCTCCAAGTACCTCTCGGTACGTTTTTGGCATTTGGCAACTAGTCGCTATCTACCGCGACCGATTTTGGCGCCTATGTTCTTTGCTTGGCGCGAATCACTTTCTTTAACGGGGATAAGTTAATCTCATCGATGACAGTGCTGCTACGTAATACCAATATACTTTCGACGGCCGCTGCAACGTCGCAAGGCTCTATATAGTTATCCTCGCTCTCCCCGGGGCCGAAATCCAAGTCGTCAAAAAAAGCTGTCTTCACCATCCCGGGATTGATGATAGATACGCGGACACGGCTCGCAGCACATTCATCTCTAAGCGATTGCGCCAGACCACGCAGCGCAAACTTTGTTGCGGAATACACGGCCCCGCGTCGACCACCCGTGAGTCCTGCTTCGGAACCGATAAAGATCAGATCACCGCGTCGCCGCCGCTTCATTATGGGCAGGAAGGCACGTGCCACATAGATCTGACTGGTCAGATTCAAATTCACCAGCGACTTGATCTGAGTATAAGAGAATTCTTCCAACGATCCAAAACGGCCGGCACCTGCGCAAAAAATTATCGCATCTACATCGGGATAACGCGTAGTCAACGCGTCGAGATGTGCGGGAAGTTCATCAAGCTTGGATAGATCTATCTCCCCCCTATGGAACGCACCACCATCGTCAGGCAACTTGGTGAAGTCTCTTGCAACACCGATAGTCTGATAACCTAGCTCTAGTAACCGTTGACACACCGCATACCCGATGCCGGAACTCGCTCCGGTGACGAGCGCTGTAGGTGACTCACCCATATCAGGTAGTCACTTCACAGGGGAAATAGATATCCCGTGGAATATACTTGAGCAGATGCTCTTCACAGTATCCCATCATCTCGGCCACTAGCTCTTTTCGATAACCGATCATTCCGTCGATATTGTTAAGCGGCCCAGCGAAGAGCGGTTCCTCAGGGTACGACCGCAACATGTTGATATGAAACTGTTTGGGAAGCCGGAACGCGCCTAGACTGACCGAGCGCAGGGAATCTATCTTTAGTCTGTCGAAAACCTGACAAAAAAGGCGCTCATACTGCTCACGGTAGGCATCGGTATAGATGATGGGATCAAACCTCAAGCCTAAGTTCCACCCGCGTTCCTGCAATTGCAGCATAGCCTCAATACGGGACGATACGCTGGGCACTTTGTGTTCCAGCGCAAGGGAGATCTCTTCCGGCGTGAAGCTAAACGCAACGACGACATTGGGTAGCGGCTCACGCGCGCAAAGCAAACGAACCTGGGTGCTTTTGGTACGCAACTCTAGATAGGCACTAGGCCTAGATTCAAATACCGGCAAGATAAAATCAACAAACCCGGTCACCGGTTCCAAGGCCAGGCTGTCACAATCGTACCCTGAAAAGAACCAAATGTTTGAGCCATCGTGCCGTGTAATAATTTCATCCAGCACATGCACAAAATCCTCGTAGTTGACGAACACGACATAGTGAGCGGAGCGATACATGCCTTGTAGAAAACAGTAGCGACAATCGTAGATACAGTTCAGCATGTGAGAAAAGTAATAATTGCATTGGCTGCCCACACCATATCCGGGCGGCGCTGGCAACACAAAACCATCAAACTTCTGCGCCAAGATCATTGATGGTTGTGACTTTTGCAGTCGAAAACTCTGGGCTTTGCGGTTAAACACCTGCCCATAACGTTCGCAAACAATACGCGCCGCCTTAGGGTAGCGTTCGCAGATTTGTTGTACCCGCGGATGTGTCGTCACAGCTTCTTCGATATAGAGATGCCGGATCAAACGGGGATCATCCAAAATTCACAGGAAGCGTTAACAGCTGCTGTTCAAGCTGGCTTAATACATCCTTAGCGGATTTCTGCTTACCAAGTTCATCGCCCCACGGAGATTTCTCAGTTCTTGCCGACCACTGGGTTAGCAACCGTCGCAGACGATGCCGTTGCGAAACACTGAACCGCCACGTTTCTAGGAATCGCTCAAACTCAGGATGATCGGACCGGGGTTTGCCGTATTCATCTGCGAGGCGATTCAGTCGCACTGCAAGGTCATCAATCTCATTGAGTTTATTGCGAACAAGCGAATCGATGAGATCCATGGTGACGTCTTGCACGGGCGAACCGCGATTGTCGGAGATGACCTTATAACATTGGGCTAGCTCTCCGATGACGAAGCGGCAGGCGGTGGGGAAAAAGGCAGCAGCTTCCATATCGTAGACCACGTCATCATCATACGCAGTGACAGGTGCGTCCACGGTCATTACGCTGTCACTATCGCCAGGTGGTTTCAACACTTGCGGTGGGTACCAGCTGTTGTTGGTTGCAAAATCAACGATCTTGTGTGCGATTACGGCTTCGCCCAGGGTCCTACTGGGATGCCCGGCAACGCCTATGTTGAGCCAAGCGGATGGACGGTCGGTTGGAATATGGGCGTGAGCAAATGCAGTCGCTGCGGCCGCCGCAGTCTTCCCAATCCCCGAGACAATCAGCGCCATGTTTTCATTTCGATATAGTGGAAATGCACCGTTGCTGTTCCAGGATCTCAACCCATAGTAATCAATCAAGGGCCTAGCCTCAGCGGGCATCGCTACGACGATACGGATCATGCTCCGTATTACACGGCTAGCGCCCGGTCTTGGCTGCGCGCTTCATCGGTGTCGCTCAGTCCTCTTATTCGCGTAGCAGCGATACCCTGATAGAACTCGAGCATGGCCTGATATTCACGCACCTCTTGGTGTTTGCCCCTCTTCTGAGCGCCACTCATGTATACACGAATCTTGTGCACAATCATCGCGATCGCCGCCCGACGGTCATCAGCAGACAAGTTGTCCGAGATTATGATCTTTTGCAACGCCTGAATGCGAAAACGATCCATCCCCCAGTAGCGCCTGGATAGTTGATCGGCATGACCGCCACGTTTAATGACTAACTGCTCGGGTACAAACAGCACGGGATACACCGCGCATATTCGAAGCCACAAATCGTAATCTTCGCAAACGGGCAACGATTCGTCGAATAACCCCACGCGATCAAACACGCTTCCGTGCATGAGCACCGCGGACGGAGAGATGACACAAAGCGCTAAGCAATTTTGGAAATTCCAGCCCCCTGCCTTAGTATGTCGTTTCTTCTGATTGATACGCACACCATTGCGCATCCAGATCTCATCGCAGTGACATAACTTGTGCTCGGCCTGCTTTTGTAGCGCGTTCCACTGCCGCTCCAACTTAGTACGTCGCCATTCGTCGTCTGAATCGAGAAACGCTATCCACTCACCCTTGGAATTTTGGATTCCGGTATTGCGTGCGTTGCTGACGCCCTGATGCGTCTGCTTGATATAGGATACCTCTGGAAATTGACTACGGATGATGTTTTCGGTGTCATCATCGGAACCATCATCCACTACCATTACTTCGCGTGGCCGCAGCGACTGCTGCATCACTGAGCGTAGTGCGCGGCCTATGCAGTCGGCCCTGTTATGAGTGGCAATGATTACGGAGAGATTCAACACAGTGTCACGTCAGCTTGAAAGCCCGGTCTCGATCAAGATCTCAGAGTGCAGCGTCCGATGCACCGGACACCTATCCGCGATCTCCATCAGGCGTTTGCGCTGCTCTTCATCGAGATTCCCGGATAGTTGGATCTCACGCGCGATACGATCGATTTTTCCGGACTGTGTTTCGCACGCCTCACAGTCGTCGGCATGGATCTTGTCGTGGTGGAGCACGACGCCGACTCGCTCTAGCGGCCACTTCTTGCGATCTGCATACAGTCGCAAAGTCATAGCCGTGCAGGTTCCCAAAGCCGCTAATAATAAATCGTATGGCGACGGGCCAGCATCATCGCCGCCGACCGATGTCGGCTCGTCTGCAAGGAAGCGATGTGACCCCACTCGGACCTGCTGGGTGAACTTACCCGTGCCAGTCTCTGTCACCAGCACACTGCCCGGTGATACCGTTTCCCTACCGACGGCGTCCTCTTTCATAGCTACTGGACTGACATAACGTGAAGCCCACGCCACTAAGACCTCAGCCACATAGGCTGCGTCGCGTTTACGCATGAGGAGATGATCGGCGTTGTCCAAAGTGATAAAGCTCTTGGGGTGCCGCGCGGCTTCGAATATTCTCTGTGCATGACTGATCGAAACTGTGATGTCACTTGGAGAATGCATCACTAGTAACGCTTTGCCGAAGTTATGAACGATCTGAGTCAGATTCTGCTCGGCGATGTCCTTGAGAAACTGTTTGCGAATGGTAAAGCGTCGCCTCCCAAGTTCAACCTCTACATCTTCGCCGCTTTCGATCTCGGGCAATGTCTCACCCAACAGCTTGGCCACATGAGCTGGATCACTGGGTGCACCGATGGTCGCCACCGCCTCCACCTCGGGAATTTGCGCCGCCGCCGCTAACACAGCGGATCCACCTAAGCTATGGCCGACTAGAACGCGTGGCGCCTCTCCATTTTCCTTTAGGTAACCCGCTGCCTGAACCAGATCGCCCACATTGGAGGAAAAGTTTGTGTTGGCAAAATCCCCTTCGCTCCCTCCTAAACCAGTGAAGTCGAAGCGTAATACCGCAATGCCACGGTCCGCCAAGGCTCGGCTAATACGCGAGGCGGCAACACTATCCTTGGAGCAAGTAAAACAGTGCGCAAACAACGCATAGGCTTTCGGGCGCCCCGTTGGTAGATGCAGCCGTCCGTCCAGGTTTGTCCCTTGTATCCCCGGAAAACTAACGCGCTCGGTACGTTCACCGCCCATCAAACTTCCTCCTGAACTAGAAATGTTAGGACATACTCACAACAGATGTTTCACAGCGTCACGTTCTTCTTTCAATTCCTGTTCCGTCGCGGTCATTTTCTCTTGGCTAAATTCGTTGATATCCAGTCCGTTAACAATTTCATAGCGTCCATTGCGACACCTTACCGGATACGAATAAATCAGGCCCGACTCAACACCGTAGCTGCCGTCACTGGTTATTGCCATACTGACCCAGTCGTCCGCTGGTGTTCCCTTCGCCCAGCTTCGCATGTGATCGATGGCCGACGATGCCGCGGATGCCGCGCTAGAGGCACCACGGGCCTTTATGATTGCGGCGCCACGTTGCTGCACTGTTGGAATAAAAGTTTCATGGAACCATTTCTTATCGACCAACTCGATAGCCGTCTCACCTTTCACCGTTGCGTGATGAATGTCAGGATATTGGGTTGCCGAGTGATTGCCCCAGATGGTCATCCTGCTAATCTGTGTTGGGTGGGAACCTGTCTTTGCCGCAAGTTGACTGAGGGCGCGGTTGTGGTCCAGTCGAGTCATGGCGGTAAAACACAGAGGATCGAGATCGGGCGCATTGCGCTGGGCGATCAGCGCATTGGTGTTCGCAGGATTGCCAACCACTAATACTCGAACGCTGCGACTCGCAACCTCGTTTAGGGCTTTACCCTGAACCGAGAAAATCTTGGCATTCTCGTTCAACAAATCCTTGCGCTCCATCCCTGGCCCACGCGGTTTCGCGCCGACCAATAGTGCATAGTCTGCATCCTTGAATGCAGTGGCAGGATCATCAGTGGAAACTATGCCGTGCAGAAGCGGAAAGGCGCAGTCGTTGAGTTCCATCACGGCCCCACTAAGTGCGTCCATCGCAGGCGGAATCTCAAGTAGCTGCAGAATCACTGGCCGATCGTCGCCTAACATATTGCCTGCAGCGATGCGAAACAATAATCCGTAACTGATCTGTCCCGCAGCACCGGTCACCGCGACTCGAACTGGCTTTTGCATGGCTTATCTCCTCAAGAGTAGTGTTCACAAAATCGACCAAAGGACCAAGTCATCGTTTTCTCTTGGCCTGTCCGAAGGTCGAACCGCCTTTCGCGAGATAATCCCGCTCCTCGGCGGTCGGTGTTCTTCCTAGAATAGGATTACGATGAGGGAAACGGCCAAAGCGATCTATTATCCGCTGATGCTGTATCGCATACTTATAATTGTCTTGAACGAACTTTTGCATTACCGCCGGCGTCTCTTTCAAATGCTGTTCGCTCTTCTCAACAGACAAACGTTGGGCCACCGCATCCTCCGCGTGTTGCAATGGCATGTAAAAGAACACTTGCTCGACTAGCGTCAACGTTTGGTCAATTTTTCTATCGAGTCCAACGAGACAAAGCCTAAGCGCCTGCTCATCAAACTCAAACGCCTCGGGGCGCCCACGGTAGATATTGCGCGGAAACTGATCGAGCAACACAATAAGCACAAGATGTCCCTGGGCAGTCTTCTTCCACGCATCCAACTGTCCTGCACCGGCACGCTTTACATCTGCCTCAAATAGCCTTCGTATTTCCGCATCTTGCGCTGGAGTAGCGGAGAACCACAAGTTCGATCGATCTTCAATGCACTCGGGTCGTTCAATGACCTCATCCAACCAAAATCGCCAAATATCTCGCGCGCGTGGCACCATCTACCAAGCCCGCATTGCTCAATCCCGCGAGTCTGGATCGCGATGATGGAAACGAGCATGGTCGAGGATATGGGCGACCTCGGCCTTCACTTTCGGATGTCGCATGATAAAGGTTGCCCACTGGAAACTACGAGGAAATCCGTCATCTCCCCTTTCCACAGACACCTCACCATCACCAGGACCGGCAGACAGGCTAGAGAACTCTATGCCTATAAGGCGTGCTCAGAATATTACTGAAAAGGCCGCCGTTATCCGCGTCGCTAACCCGTGGCGGATTGTCTGCGTTCAGCCTTATCCGGCACATCGGACTGGTCCACCCACTTGCCTGCGATGAAAGCCTCGGTCATCCGATATGCTTCATCATCCGTGTACTGCCTCGGCGGATGCTTACAAAAATAAGCAGAAGGTGCATTTAGTACTCCTCCTTTTCCCCTTTCCAGTGCCAATTTGCCGCAACGAATCGCGTCGATCGCCACACCCGCTGAGTTCGGTGAATCCTCCACCGATAACCTCAACTCCAACTCCATTGGCACATCCCCAAAGAGCCTGCCCTCCATTCGGATAAAACATACCTTGTTGTCCTTCTGCCACCTTACATAATCACTCGGTCCGACATGTATATCGCAGGCTTCCAGGCGCTCTCCTGCCACGGACTGCACCGCCTCGGTCTTTGACTCCTTCTTCGACGCCAAGCGGGTTCGATTCAACATGTTCAAGAAATCTGTATTTCCTCCTGTGTTCAACTGGTACGTCCGATCCAACTTCACTCCACGCTTGCGAAACAAATCCACCAGCGCTCGATGGGTGATCGTCGCCCCTACCTGTGCCTTGATATCATCCCCTATTATCGGTAAACCCTTCTGCTCAAAACGCTGCGCCCAGCGCTCATCACTGGCGATGAATACCGGAATGTTGTTCACTAAGCCAATTCCCGCCTCGAGCGCACATTCCACATAAAACCGCGTCGCCTCCTCCGAGCCTACTGGCAGATAATTAAGTAACAATTCGGCACCACTTCGTCTTAATATTTTCACTACCTCTGCTTGGGTCAGCGCCCGCTCCTTCGACACTATGAAACGCTCCGCCTCACCATAACCCTCCATATGCTGGGACATTCCATCCAAAACCGGACCCTTGTGCACCTGAACGCCCAACATTGGCACATCTTTATAAAACACCTTGGTACAGTTCGGCAGGGCATAGATCGCCTCCCCTACGTCTCGACCCACCTTCCTCTCATCAATGTCAAACGCGGCGACAACCTCTATATCTCCAGGGCCGTACGCTCCTATGCGCTGATGCATCAATCCTATAACCGGCTCTCCCTCCCTCGTTGCGTAAAAATAAATTCCTTGGATCAAGGAGCTGGCACAATTTCCCACCCCTGCGATCGCAACTCTAATCTTCATATCTCGATTGTCCTCCTTTCTTGTTATCTCGCGATCGACGTCACGGCCCAACACGATGCGAGATCAATGGAGTCGTTTTTAAGGAGTGTTCCATTCGACCAACAAAAAAATGGCGGCAAAAATTTCTCCGTTAAAGATTCTATCACGGGGCATATGATATACAGCCTACCAAACACTATTGTGTTACTTATCAATCCTTTATGATGACTATCTAAACAATCCTGCCAAACTGCGTCCTAGTCTGACATTCTTGTCCGCTAACTGCGCACCGAT
>Ga0224508_10002615_pt1 | contig 15185 bp, 14 predicted proteins | sample SF_Jan12_sed_USG_4_FD_170157 | JGI IMG/M metagenome (GOLD analysis project Ga0224508, IMG submission 170157) | Sediment microbial communities from San Francisco Bay, California, United States - SF_Jan12_sed_USGS_21 | ecosystem: Environmental > Aquatic > Marine > Sediment | place: USA... | reverse complement strand
CACTCCCTTTATAGCGCCATCTTATTCACCAGAACTGGAATTTTTGGTTTCTGCCGGAGGGCTTTACACCTTCAAAACGGACAAGAAAGATCCCATATTGGAACGATCTTCTCTGCCTTTCTCCGTAGGCTACAGTAGCAACGGTTCCTTGCAGATAACCGGTATTCTAACTTTGTATGGGCGCCATGACAGAACCCGCAGTATTGGAGAGTTCTGGTTGAAGAATATGCCGGACAATTACTGGGGGGTGGGCTACGAAAATGGCCGTAATGTGGAACGATCCGATTCTACCACTGCTTATGACCGGGACTGGTGGAAGATTTACTATAAATTAGTCCGCCGTTTCGGAAAACATCTTTTTGTGGGAGGCATTGTGGATATCAATAAAACTAAGGCCAGTAATTTGAATCCCGTGATGACGGAAGATCCTGATATTCTGGATTTTGGTACCTCGGTACGCAATTCCGGACTAGGATTTGCGGTGCAATACGACAGTCGCGACCTGATTGTAAATGCTTACAAAGGAGTATTTGTGGATATTAGCACCATATTTTACGGTAACTTTCTGGGGGGTGAAAATAAGTACCAGGCAGTACAAATCGATTACCGCCAGTACCTGAACATGGGTAAAGAAAGACGTACGCTGGCCTGGCAAGTGAAGACCCGGGCTACTTTCAGTGATGCCCCCTGGCCGGAACTTTCGCAGTTTGGAAATCCCTTTGACTTACGGGGCTATCGCTGGGGCCGGTTTCGGGACGAATCCATGCTATTTGGGCTAGTGGAATACCGGCACATGTTCAACCGTAAAAAGCCCAATAAAAAGGGCAGCTATCAAAGCCGTTCCGGGTTTACCGCCTGGGTGGGCGGCGGTACCTTAGGGAAAGACTTCGGGGATTTTGGAAATTGGCTGCCTAACTATGGCATAGGTTATCGCCTGGAAACCCAACCGCGCATGAACGTAAGAATTGACTATGGCTTCGGGGTGGATTCCAACGCCATTTATGTTACATTTAATGAGGCATTTTAACGTATAAAAAATGAATAAAACCCCCTTTGAACTCCTTAAATCTTTCCAACCCTTCAAAGAACTTTCAAACCTGGTGATGGTGTTTTCCATCATCACTGGCTTTCAAGTTCATACTCTTCCGGCCCAGGATCTCAGCGCCCTCTATGAACGCGTCAGCCCCGCGGTGGTGGTAATTGAAACCGAGAAGCAGGAAATTGAAAGCTCAGGGGGTACTTCCGTGGAGGTTACCGTAGGCGGTTTGGGAACGGGTTTTTTGATCAGCGATACCCAGGTGGTGACCGCGGCGCATGTAGTACAGACCGCGAAAAAAATCTTGGTACACTTTTCCGATAACGAAGAGATTCCCGGAAAAGTGGTAGTATCCTTCAAAAATGCCGATGTGGCTTTAGTGGAACTGATCTGGCCCCGAAAAAATCCGGTGACTGTTCCCTTTGGTAATTCGGATGAAGCTAAGGTCGGTCAACAAATATTTGTAATTGGGGCTCCTATGGGCCTGGTTAATTCATTGTCCTCCGGTTACATCAGCGGACGTTTGCAGGGTAAAAAAGTTTCCAATCCCTTTTCCAAGGTGGAGTATTTTCAAACTGATGCAGCCATCAATACCGGCAACTCCGGAGGACCCATGTTCAATATGAAGGGGGAAGTCATCGGTGTAGTGAGCTATATACTCAGTCAATCTGGAGGCTTTGAAGGATTGGGATTTGCTGCCACTTCCAATATTGCCCAGGAACTCTTGTTTCAAGAGCAAATTCTTTGGGCCGGGATCGACGCCTATTTGCTTACGGGTGAGATGGCCAAGATCTTCAACTTACCACAACCGCATGGGATATTGGTGCAAAAGGTGGTATTTGATTCTCCCTTAGGTTTAATGGGTGTTCAAGGAGGGACTTATACCGCCACCATTGAGGATGAGGAAATAATAGTGGGGGGCGACATTATTTTGGAGATTGACGGCATCAGGTTCTCCACCAGCGATCAGGAGCTACGACAGCTGGCGGATCATTTGAAGAAACGTAAACCCCAGGATCCCTTGGTGATCACCGTGTTGCGTTCTGGAAAAATGGTGGAATTAACTTTGAATAAATAATGAAACCCCTCAGGCTACTGTTATTCGTGCTATCCATTGACCTTACTCAGGAAACTTCTTAAAGAGTTTCTCCACACTTCTGGCGATGCGCTTGGCCCTTCCCTTTTCCTTATCCTGCACCACGCCTCTAACCACAGCTTGCCAGATCATCTCATCTTTTTGGCTGTCCACCAGATCCATGGTCACCGTGCCCTCTTTGTAATAGCCGATAACGATCTCCTCAGATTCCCAATGGTAATTGCGCTGACCAATATAGCGGGGGGCATCACGGATTGAGGTTTCACGGGTTTGGGCCTGCTCCTGAATGGTGACCCCAAAATTTATAAGCAGGTCAGCATTATCTTCTACGGGCTCATAGCCTAATTCACGCATTTTGTTAGTGACTTGCTGCATAAACTGGCTGATACCCTCCTGCTTGGGTTCAAAATCAGGCATGGTTTTGATATCCAGCTTTACAATCTTGAAAGTTTTGTACTGCGACATATCCAGATCCTTGGACTTGTCATAAGAAACCAGCACTTGGGACCAGCAGCTTAACTTAAAAGCAACCAACAGGATTAGTAGTAATAATTTTCTCATAAATCTCTTTTTATTAATCAAATCGCTCGGATTGGTTTATCGATCTCCAAGAATTGAACAAATTAACCAGATACATGTTTATAAATTATTCTTAAATTACCCAACTTTTAACCAACTAATAAAACAAAATTTCTTAACATGAAACGCTTATTTACCACATTACTAGTCTTCGGATTCTTCAGTACCAGCTTGGCTCAAGTGAAGGTCACATATGACTACGATAATCAAGCTGATTTCGCGTCTTATAATACATACAAGTTTACCAAAGAGGCCATGGAATTGCCTGTTAACGACTTAAACCGCAAACGGCTCCTTGACGCAGTCTCTAATCAATTAAGCGCCAAGGGATTTTCTGCCTCTGACAATCCTGATGTTTGGGTGGATATTTCCGTATCTGCCCAGCAAAAAGAAGGTGCTACCGCCACCACGGGCTACTATGGTTCCGGCTATCGCTATCGGTGGGGAGGAGGCTTCAGTACCACTACCATCAACACCTATGATTACATCGAAGGCACCATCTTTATAGACCTTATCGATGCCAGCTCCAAACAACTGGTTTGGCAGGGTCGAGGCGTGGGTACGGTGAGTGAGTCGGTGAAGCCGGAAAAGAGAGAGCAGCGCATAAAAAAAGGCGTGGCTAAGATATTTAAGAAATATCCACCAGCTTCAAAATAGCAATTCCCTGCTTATCCAAGGTCTATGATACAAAGACATGACTAAACTGCTAGCCCCGGTCTCTTGAATGGCCTGGGCTAGCAGTTTAGTAGATAGCCGTTAAAAACAGACTTATTGGCCTCACCCACCAGAGCCTTAGAAGGCTAGTCTTTCTCGATTAACCTTCAAAAGGCTTGTACTTAAACTTTTGACCACCAACGGAAGCCTCATACATCAACCCACCTTTCACTGCCGTAAACACGGCAACACCGTCGTTGTAAGCGGCGCTAGCAGCAGCTCCTTCGGTAATGGCTACTGCAGAAGCGGAAGCTCCCAGTTTCAACTTGCCTTCAATAAAGTTGTCAAAGGCCCTTTGATCCTTAAAAAAGATAATTTCCATAAAGGATTGACCTCCTAACTGGAACCCGATGGAAGCCTGAGTAACAGAGGCCCTGCCATAGGGACTTCCCTCTTTGTAGATGATTCCATTGCCATGGGCTCCGCCCAACCCGATGCCGCCTTTGCCAATACTGGGGAATACCACGTATGCATAGGCCTCATCAAAGAACTTTTTAATCTTGGCATCTTCTTCCAGGAAATATTCAATGGCTTCCTGTGATCTGGATATATCTGTTTTCTCTTTGGTGTTTTGTGCTTGAAGGGGAATAAAAAATAAGCAGCATATCATCACCAAAACAGCATTGTTAAGATATTGATTCATGATTGTGGTCTTTTTAGTTAAAAAATGAATGGATCTCTAATTTAATGAAATAAAGGGCTTTTTTCCATGGAGTGGGTTAAGACATTTTACCGCATAGTTTTTCAGTATTTCTTGAAAACCCAAAGTTATAATTTTGCACGTCCAATACTGAAGGCATACCACGGTATCTGTCTTTAATTACTTATATTTAATGTTCAAGTGACCCTTGATAATGATCCATAATTGACATGACACTAAAACAAATTAATACTAAACTCGCCATAGTAGTCACGGTGATAGTTACCCTACATAATATTCAAGTCAATGCTCAGGAACGAGTCAAACCCTCAAAAGTGTACCAAGCGGGTGAAACCATTACCGCTCCTTTATACGGCCTCACCCTTACCTTACCGGAGAATTGGAGGGGTTATCTAACCCAGGAAACCTCCATCTTCACCTTGAACTGCGACAGCGTAAACGACGTGAATATTCGAGTGTATCCCTCTGAAGAAAGTTTGGAATCTATAAAATCTCGCTGGTCGCAGGGGGTGGAACTTTCTCCGGGACTGAAAGCCATGCCTATAGGTGAGGTTGAGAAGACCAAAAACGGTTTAAAAACAGCGTTTAAATTTACCGGGAATCCAGGTGTGAAGGGATTTTCCAGGGTGGTGTGCGGCTCTTACGGTCATTGCTACACGGCCTTTATTACCGCACCCACTAATATGTATATGCAATACCAAAACGCCTTGGAGGTATTAGCAACTGGTACAGAATTTAAAGAACCTTGGTTGGAAGACTTTTACGGCGACCACCACTGGAGTGAAGCACTATCCGGAAAATATATTTTCAACTACGACATCGGTGAAGGTTCCCGCAAAACCAACCAATTGTGGCTTTGTGAAGACGGCACTTTTGAAACCAAGATCATTCGTAAAAAAGCCTTGAAAGGAGTAGCGGGACCCTATCATGGAAAACAAAAAGGTACTTACCGTATTGAAGGTGTAGGGTCCACCGGCGTTTTAATCCTGGAATTCAAAGATCTGGCGCCTTTACGTTTAGATCTTTCCATCCGGGATGAGCACATCTTTATCAATGAGCAGCGTTTTTTGCATCGACACATGACAAATGCCAATAGGCTGTTCTGATTACTTATAAGATGATCCTTATTGTTAGTGGTCTTCTTTCCATTTAAGCACTTTAAAACTAATGGCCAGTAGAAGAATAGAAATGGGAACCACTAAAAACTCCCAGTTGAATTCCTCCAATTGGGAGATAAATGCGGAGATAAACATGATGAAGGCGGTGGCGATGATGGCCTCCATCAGGATCAGCTTTAATTGAGAGAAATCTTTAACTCGCATCCATTTAGGAATACTCTTTAGATATTCCTCATCATTATACTTTATGAAAAGGGTATTTATGCCTATGAGGAATACTAAAAAAACTAAAGCAATCAAAAATACGTCAATGGCTTCAGCAATTTCAATGCCGGGACGGTAATTGTGATCCGACAGCTTATTAACGTCTGCGATATGCTTAATAGCATAGAACGTGCGCATAATGCCTATAAAAATTAAGGCCAACGTGTTGATGCCCACAAAGATATTGATGAGGATAGCTAAGTACCGGATTTTGAAGATTCTCTCTATCATGGGGAAGTTAGATTTGGATATTGTACTATCCAAAAGAATGATAAAATGTCAGCAAATCAAAATCATAAAGACTTTTTACCCATCAGAGTAATGTCAACTAATTCCTGATCTTAGTCATTGCCAGTCATCGATGCTAACAATAAATTCATTTTTACTTAAGTTTCTGTAAGAGACATTGTATTAAATTAGTAGATGAACCGTCAACAGACAGCTAGCGCTTCGAACCCGAATTTCACCACCGAACCCGGTATGAGTCACCCCCTGGGAGCTACTGTTCACCCTGAAGGGGTTAATTTTTCCCTGTTCTCCAAAAATGCCCAGGGCGTAGAATTGCTGCTCTTCGATCATCCGGATGAGTCACCGGTGCAGGTAATTAGACTGGATAGCCGGATCAATCGCACTTTTTACTACTGGCATATATTTGTATATGATTTGAAACCGGGACAAATGTATGGTTATCGGGTGTACGGCCCCTTTGATCCCACTCAGGGACATCGATTCGACGGCAATAAACTATTACTGGATCCTTACACCCGGGCGGTGGTCACCGGCAGTCAATATGATCGGTCCTTAGCTGCCGTACCCGGAGATAATTGCCGTGCAGCCATGAAGAGCGTGGTCATCGATAGTTCCACTTACGATTGGGAGGGAGATCAGCCCTTGAATCACCCCTTTACCAAATCGGTGATCTATGAATTACATGTGGGAGGATTTACCAAGCATCCGAATTCAGGTCTGCCCAAAAACCAACGGGGGACCTACCAGGGATTAATCGAGAAAATACCTTACCTGAAATCCATGGGGGTCACCGCGGTAGAGCTAATGCCCGTTCAACAGTTCGATAAACAGGATGCAATGGATCCCTCATTGACTAATTACTGGGGGTACAGCCCCATTGCTTTGTTCGCACCCCATAATGGTTATTGCACCTGCGATGATCCTCAATCATTATTGGATGAGTTTCGGGATATGGTAAAAGCCCTGCACAAGGAAGGCATCGAAGTGATATTGGATGTAGTATTTAATCATACCGCGGAGTCGGGGGAAGAAGGTCCCACACTGTCCTTTAGAGGGCTAGAAAACCGTGCTTACTATATCCTGGAGGAGGATAGGAGGTTTTATGCTGATTTTTCAGGTACAGGCAATACCTTCAATACCAATCACTCCATAGTGCGCCGGCTTATCATTGATTGTCTGCGCTACTGGGTGTCGGAAATGCATGTCGACGGCTTCCGGTTCGACCTGGCCTCTATCATGTCACGGGATGAAAATGGACGCCTGCTGGAGAACCCGCCCATATTATGGTCCATAGAGTCGGATCCGGAGTTGGCGTCTACCAAGATCATTGCCGAAGCCTGGGATGCCAGGGGCCTGTATCAACTGGGTTCCTTTGTAGGGCACAAATGGGCAGAATGGAACGGTCGGTACCGGGATGACGTGCGAAAATTTGTGAAAGGAGACCAAGGAATGGCCAAAGCTATGACTGCGGCGGTCAGCGGTAGCCGGGATCTGTTTAAAGAGGTGTTGCGGGATCCCAATCGCAGTATAAATTTCATTACCAGTCATGACGGCTTCACCTTAAATGACCTAGTCACCTACAATGAGAAGCATAATTCAGCCAATGGGGAAGAAAACCGGGATGGCTCCGATCAAAACTTCAGCTGGAACCACGGGGTTGAGGGCCCTACCGATGACAACAAGATTGAAGCCTTACGGTTGCGTCAAATAATGAATTACCTGGCCATACTTATGTTGTCACAAGGTACCCCCATGATCTGCATGGGAGATGAAGTACGTCGCACCCAGCAAGGCAACAATAATCCCTATAATCAAGATAAGGAAACCACTTGGTTCGATTGGGAATTAGTGAAAAAGGAAAAGGACCTTTTAGAATATGTACAGGGGCTTATCCGTTTTAATTTATCGCAGCCCTTTTTTCAAGAAAAATACTATTGGCGCAACTCCCTGCATGAAGGACCCAGTAATAGTTATACCAAGGTACATTGGCACGGAGTGCAACTACATCAGCCGGATCACGGCTATCATTCCCGCAGTATTTCTTATACCGTTGAAAATCGACACTATCCGCAACGGTTACAAATTATAATCAATGCTTATTGGGAGCCCTTAACCTTTGAAATCGATGCAGACCTCCATTGGAAATGGATCATCGATACTTCCAGAAAAACCTGCGAGGCGGTTTGCCCAAAGGATAAAGCCCCGGATGTTAAAGATGGCCAGGTCAAGGTGGCAGCACGTAGCGTAACCGTGCTGGTTGCAGAAAGATAAAGTACCAATCCTGTGGTAATCCCAAGGTAATCCTAAGGGTAACCGACCATCCACTGGATGTCAAACTTGTCCTTGCACATGCCAAAATAGGAGTCCCAAAAGGTGTCGGCCATAGGCATAGTGACCGCACCCCCATCAGATAGCTGTTGAAAGACCCTGTCGGCTTCTTCTTTACTTTCGGTGGTGACTGAAATAGAGAAATTATTACCCACCACCAGACCCGGCCCAAAGCCACCGGCGGTGTCGCTGCCCATTAAAACGGTCTCCTGGGAAATGGGCAAGGAAACGTGCATGATTTTATTTTGGTCAGCATCGGCAATGGGATATTTAGGATCAGGAGGCATTTCCGAGAAACGACTTATAGAGGCATATTCACCTCCAAATATGGACTTGTAAAAAGAAAAGGCTTCTTCGCAATTGCCGTCGAAGGTGAGGTACATGTTAATAGTCATAGTCTTAGGCCTGAGTTAGGCCTAGAATTTAGTAAAAAAATAACAAATCATAAATCAGAATCCCGCGATTCCTTAAAGGCCACCAGAAGGTGACGCTAAAAATATATCCAGGACCTCAAAGCAATAAGCACAGTTGCTGCTCTGATGTAGCCCGGTTTGTTATTATCTTGAAAAAGAGGCCAACTATTGATCTTAAGGTTGGTCTAAGTGCTTCTTATTAACATTATCATTGGATTGCCATGGCTTTAAAAAAATCAGTATTCAATATCATCGATGAGAATCGGGTAGAGTCTAGGGTTGGCAGGAGTTTTAATTTGTTTATTATTAGCCTGATCCTCCTAAATACCCTGGCTATATTTCTGGAATCTTTCGAATCTATAGAAGCAAAGTACAGTAAAGAATTATATGTATTCGAAGTGGTTTCAGTAGTAATCTTCTCTATCGAATACCTACTTAGATTATGGACGGCACAATTGAAATATCCCGGCAAGTCTAAGTGGGGGGCATTAGTGCGCTACTTGTTCTCTTTTAGCGCTATTGTCGATCTGTTGGCCATTTTACCCTTCTACATGCCCTTAATCATTCCCATTGATATGAGGTTTATCCGGGTATTGAGAATTTTACGTATTGCCCGGGTTTTAAAACTAAGCCGTTATGCGGAGTCTATTCGTTTGATCCGGGTGGTGTTTCTGGAAAAACGTTCAGAGCTAGGTGTGATCCTGCTCTTCACTACCATTCTGCTGATCATTGCTTCTACCCTGATGTATCATCTGGAGCACGAGGTGCAGCCCCAGGCTTTTCCCAATATTGCGGAAGCCATGTGGTGGGCGGTAGTGACGCTGACTACCGTAGGCTATGGTGATGTCGTTCCCGTTACTGCCCTGGGTAAGGTCATCAGCTCGGTGATCGCCTTTATGGGTATAGGACTGGTGGCCCTGCCCACCGGTATTTTAGGGGGAGCCTTTTTGCGAAAGATACGGGGTGAAGGCGAGCAGGAGGAAGTTCATCAATGCCCGCATTGCGGGGGGGAATTGTAGCTTATTCTTTAGTTTCTACAGTCATTTAACTAGTTCCACTTCTGCTGCTTAAATTCTTCCCATTCGGTGGGATTCATTTGTTCTTGCCCTAAATATTGGAAGTCCACATTGTTGTACGAGCTTTCATCCGGCAGCTCAATTTTAAACCCTCTCATAAGCATATTTTTCACATCGAACCAAATCTTCCCTCCTCTATCATGAAGACCTGGTCCATTTATGCTGTAAAGATGACAATCGACTCCTTGTACCTGATTTTTCCCAACATAAGTCATTTCAATTAAGCCTATGGGTCCAAAGCTGAAATTACCACCCTGTTCTTGAAAATCAGCCCGGTGAAATTGATGAGTGTCCGGGGCCTTTTTGAAAAGGAAGGCGGCCATCAAACTGCCAAAATCGAAATCGTAGCTGTGCCAGTAGGAGGGAATGTTGGTGATGGTATCATTGAGCTCTCCTAGTTGCAGTACAAATCCACCAATGGCCTCATTCCAAAACATTTCTCCCAATTGTCTGCACTGCCCTTCCTGGCAGCGGAAGTTTTTGAAGTGGGAAACATTAAAAGTGGTGTGGTCAATTTTGGCAGGAACCACAGTTGCTTGTTTTTGACCCTCATGCCATTTCAGGGATTCCATCCACTGCTTGTCCTTAAAATAAACAGATACGTAGCCTTTATTTGAGCCATCCCAGTTGGCTTTGCTATAGTGTATTACAGTGTGTAGGGGCCATTTTTCTTCTACGAATTCCAGCTGGCTATTCTGGGCTGCTACCATTATTGTTAAAAACATCAGTATTAATAGGCTCGAAAATTTCATAGTTTCTTCAGATCAACTAATACTTGGACGCAGTATCAAAGTTGTGGTTACAGGCAGTGCTTTTTTCCAACTTATATGGTGATTTATGGTGATCGTATCAGAACCTATACCTTCGAGTGGTATCTTAGCGAAGAAGAAGGACCCTCAGGTCTTCCGGTTGCAGATACCTGCTTTATAGTGAAGAAGGAATTGTTGATTCTGGAGCAATAGTTTGCCCGTTTAATACCAGCTGGGTCCCGAATCCATAACCCGCATCCCAACTTTCCTACAATTGGTTTGAGCAGGAATTAGAACCTGTTTTTGACTATATTGGTTAAAGCCATATCTCAGGCTCTAACACTTATCATTATGAAATTACCTATCATTCTCCAGGTTTGGCTGTGCGCTTTGTTGTGGGGTTTCTATACGATACCGGCGCAGTGCCAGGACCAAAATAAAGTGGATAGCATGAAGCAGTTGTTAAGAGGAAGTATTGCTGATACTGCCAGGATTGACACTTATGCTAACCTGAGCTGGGTCTATGCCAACACTCACACCAAATTGGATACAGCCCGTTTATATGCTGATAGTATGGTTATATGGTCAAAGCGTATTAATTATCCCAAGGGTGTTGCCCGGGCTCAAGGATACTATGCCCTGCTAAATAAATTCTCCGGTGACTACTACGCCAGCCTGGGGCATATGCAAACCTATTTAGAGTATTATCAGAGTAAGCGGGATAGTAATCGAATTGCTTACGCCCTATACGAGATCGGTAACTATCATTTTTTCCTGGGCAACTATCCTCAAAGCTTACAGGCCTATCAGCAAGTGTTAGGTATTTATAAAAACAGTGCTTCCATAGGAGAAATTGCCCGCTGTCTTCACGCTATGGGACATGTGCAAAGAAGAATTAACAAGTATGAAGCCATCAAAAGTTATGAAGAGGCAATGGAATTATGGGAGGAGGCCGGCGACCAGGAAGGATTATCCATGAGTACAGAAGGTATAGGAAACACTTATGAAGAATTGGGACAATATGATCAAGCGGAAATGTACTTATTGAAAGCCCTGGACATGGTGGAAGACCAGCAGCGGCCCATTGGCATCGCTTCGGTGGCCACGAACTTGGGGGTGTTATACAGCAAGCTAAACCAGCATCAAAAGGCCTTGGATTATCATCTGCGGGCGCTCAAAGTACGAGAGGAACTGACCTCTCAGGACGACCTTGCACTGAGTCTAAATAAGGTTGGAGCGTCCTATATGGCCCTGGGAGCGTCCAAATTGGCAGAAGTATATTTAAAGGCCAGCTTGGATATGTCCCAAGAGATCCAAGTCAAACCGCTGCTTAAGGAAAATTATAGTGCCCTGACGGCACTTTATAAGTCCCAAAACAGAATTGAGGAGGCCTTTCATTTTCAAAATTTATTAATGGTGGTTAAAGATTCATTGCTGAACGAGGAAACCAACAAACAGCTGGTGGAAATGGAGACCAAATATGAAGTAGCTCGCAAGGACCAGGAGATTACCTTATTGCTGAAAGAGAATGAGGTTCAGGAGGCCAAAGTTCAGCGTCAGGCGGTATTCAGAAATGCCCTGATTGGAGCCATACTACTGGTGGCGATTATTGCCGTTCTTATATTTTATGTCATGCGGCAACGGTTGAAAAACCAGAAAATCATCAATGCAAAGAACGAGGAGATACAATTGGCACATCTTAAGGAAGAACTTAAAAGCCTGGAAATGAAAGCCCTGCGGGCACAGATGAATCCGCACTTTCTGTTCAATAGCCTTAATACCATAAATACCATGATCCTTAAAAATGACAAGCGGAGCGCCAGTCGGTATCTAACCAAGTTTTCTAAATTGGTACGTCTGATACTGGAAAATTCTGAGCAGCCAAAGGTTAGCCTGAAGGACGAATTGGACATGTTGACTGCATACATACAGCTGGAATCTATCAGATTTGAGGATAAGATGGACTATAATATTCAGGTCGCAGAGACTATTGATCCAGAGGTGATCAAATTGCCCTCCATGGTGTTGCAGCCTTTTGTGGAGAACGCTATATGGCATGGTCTGCTTCATCAAAAAGGAAAGGGACAATTGTCTATTGATATCGCTGAAAAAGGCGAATATCTAAGATGTAGTATTATTGACAATGGAGTAGGTCGGGAGGAATCCAAAAAAGTCCGGGATCAAAAAGGTTATAAGAAACGTTCCATGGGGATTAAGATTACCGGGGAACGACTCAAATTACTTACTCAGCAAACCGTGAAGGAGTTGATCGACATTGTTGATCTAAAGGACCCTGATAACCGCCCTTTGGGAACTCAGGTTAATGTGCTTATACCTACTATTTAAATATGATCCGTGCCATAATCATCGACGATGAGGCGGGAGCCCGAGAAGGCTTACAGTTACTGCTTGAGGAATATTGCCAGCAGGTGAAAGTGGAGGCTTGTTGCGATGGTGCCGTCCAAGGGCTGAAGGCCATAAAATCTTTGCAGCCTGACCTGGTATTTTTAGACATTCAGATGCCTCATATGAGCGGCTTCGATCTGTTGGAATGCCTGGACACCATCGATTTCGAGGTAATCTTTGTCACCTCTTACGACAGGTATGCTATCAAAGCCATTAAGTTCAGCGCGCTGGATTATTTGCTCAAGCCCATAGATGCCGAAGATTTAATGGCAGCCGTGGAAAAGGTAAATCACAAGCAGCAAAAGGAAAAGCACCGCTATCAGACTTTATTGGCCAATATGCGCCAGGGATCAGAAAAGCTCACTCGCCTGGCCATACCCACAGAAAATGAAATTATCATCCAAAAGGTCGATGACATTGTGTACTGTGCAGCGGACGGCAGTTATTGCCATGTGCACCTAGCCGATCAGTCTAAAGTTACAGTGGCTAAAAATCTAAAGGACTTCGAAAACATTCTTTCGGAGGGCGATTTCTATCGCATCCATAATTCCACACTGGTGAATATCGGCTATGTTAATAAATATGTAAGGGGAGAAGGAGGGTATGTAGTGTTGAAAAACGGGGAGCACCTGGACGTTTCCCGTAGAAAAAAAGAGGGACTTTTGGAATTATTGAACAAAGTGTGATCCATTCACAAAACCTATCAAAGCAGTTACAAAGGCATACCCGCCACCTACAAAGTTGACCTGGTAAAAGGGCGAAACGCGGGATATTTTTATTCCTGTTATTAACCAAAAACCAGGTAAAATGAAGACAAAACATATTTTCCAATTCTTGTCCTATTTTATAATAGGAGTATTTGTAAGCCTCTCACTATCCTGTGATGAGGAAACGGTGGAGCTCAATAATAATCCACCACCACCTCCTCCAGGGCCTATAACTGCCAATGAGATTACCGAAGATTTCTTATTTGATAATATCAAGATCCTGCAGGGAGCGATACCCACTCCCAGCGGCGGTGTGGATTTAAAGATCGATACAGACACCATTTTTTGGGTGGAAGGGATTGAAAAACCCATTAAGATCTTAAAGCCATTGAATCTGGGCTCGGGAGTGATCTCATTCTATGCCCAGGTAGAGGGTAGTGACAATTATATAGAGGCAGATCTGGAACAGGACCAGGAAACGGACACCGTGGCCTTTCTTAATTTCGAATTTGATCCCTCATCATGGGAATTGCCACTGGTATTTGATCTAAAAATAGTTCCCAAAGATGAATCTGGAACCCCTTTGGATGAGTTTGATTTACCGGTAGTCATTGAAGAAGCCGGGGCGGGCTGTGGCAATCTTGACAATACCTTGTGGGAATGGATCTATACCACTATGGATGGTGATTACTTCACCGGACCTATGGATATAGTTCAGATAGCCGGGACCACTGGCGGCTGTTGCGACGGCAATGGTAATGAATATTTGCCCTGCACCGGTAGTGATCCCAATTTCACCGAAATGGATTATGAAATCACTAATACGGTGGGCTTGGACTATTTTAAATTATTCTCGGGTGGTGATCTGGCAGGTCAATTGCAGCAGGTCAGTGTCAATTTGGACCGCGTCAACTCCGACGTTTGTACCAATCAGGCCTCCTATACCTCCGATGAGATATTGAATACCTTTATAGGCACCTATAATATGATCAATAGTTGTTCATTTACCATCAATGACTTGGTGGGTCAAAGTGAACCCGTCTATTCAAATGGCGTTTACCTGGGAGACATTCAGCTACCCATCTATGTTGGTTCTGGACCATTTGTAGAGTATGAAATATTAAGCGCTCACTTTATTAAGGAGATACGCAATGTAGAGGACGGGCAAGTTGAACGCATGTACGAGCGCAGGGATTATTTCTCCTTTCTTTCCGATAAATGGTATGATTGATTGGCGCCCAGAACCCAAGGCATTCTTCATTGCCTTTTGGTGATATACTCCCCAGGTCCTTGATAATCCCGGAACAATTCCGGACTCGGTCTTGGGGAGTACTAAATTTATTTTCCCCGATCTCAGGCTGTGATACTACCGTTCATTAGTTTGAAAATGGGTGGGTGGAGGGGCTCCCCTCAAAAAATTCAAAATTTTGGTCCATCTAAAACTTCTGCTCAGCCTAAGCCTCAGCGCATCGTTCGCGTAGATCATGCTTCTAGAAGCTGGCAAAAACCACAAAATTCAATTGGTCCCGGCTGCCCCTTGAAAAGAATTGATTCATGTAGCCCACCTCGAAGCGAAAGGTGCTATTAAGCTTGTATCCAATACCCCCATATAGTCGGTCGCGGTCAAATATTCGGTCTTCAGTATTCAGGAAAATCTCATTATACGCAGAGGCATAAAAGGTTTTGTCGGTCATTTCCTTATTATTCAGGGGAACATTCAGTGCCAAAAAGTATCGAAATCGTTGTCGAAAATTTCCATCGATGAACCTCTGTTCATAGCGGTATCGGT
>Ga0224508_10002614_pt1 | contig 15186 bp, 8 predicted proteins | sample SF_Jan12_sed_USG_4_FD_170157 | JGI IMG/M metagenome (GOLD analysis project Ga0224508, IMG submission 170157) | Sediment microbial communities from San Francisco Bay, California, United States - SF_Jan12_sed_USGS_21 | ecosystem: Environmental > Aquatic > Marine > Sediment | place: USA: California... | reverse complement strand
GGTGGAAGCACTCGCGTGTTACTTCGACGTTTCCCCGCCCTTCCTCAATCGTGTCGTCGAGGGCCGTGGGCGCATCATCGTCAGGGCCGTCGATGGCGTCGACTTCTCCGTTGCTAAGGGTAAGACGTTGTCGCTGGTCGGCGAATCCGGCTGCGGCAAATCGACTGTTGCCCGTCTCATAGTCGGCCTCTATGAACCAACGGATGGACATGTCTCGTTCGAAGGCGTAGACCTGGCGACCGTCACTGATCGCCGCGAACTGGCGCGCGCCCGCGGCCGCATGCAGATGATTTTCCAGGACCCTTATGCCTCGCTCAATCCACGTTGGCGGGTCGCCGACATCATCGCCGAGCCGATTCGCCACAAGGAGCTGTTGACGGCGCGCCGGGCGATCGCCGAGCGAGTCGGAGTGTTGCTGACGCAAGTGGGATTATCGCCAGCGGACGGGGAAAAGTATCCGCATGAATTCTCCGGGGGGCAGCGTCAGCGTATTTCGATCGCGCGGGCGTTGGCCGGCGACCCCGAGTTCCTGGTCTGCGACGAGCCGACCTCGGCACTCGACGTGTCGGTACAGGCGCAGATATTGAATCTGATGAAAAACCTGCAGCGCGAATACGGCCTGACTTATCTGTTCATCAGCCACGACCTGGCGGTGGTCTATCATGTGTCCGACGAAATCGGCGTGATGTACCTGGGCCGGCTTTGCGAGTTGGCGGATACCAAGACACTGTTCTCCCGTCCCCGTCATCCCTATACACGGTTTCTGCTCGACGCCATTCCCGATCTGGAGATGACCGGCCGGCCGCGGATTCCGGTGGCGGGCGAGGTGCCGAGCCCGATCAACCCACCGTCCGGCTGTACTTTTCATCCGCGATGTCCGTTCGCGAACGAGCGGTGCAAAATGGAACGACCCGAACTGATCGCTGCAAAGGACGCGCACGTGGCCTGTCACGCAGTGGAGGAAGGTCGAATCGACGGGGTGGCGTCGTGAATATTTTTTGAATTCTGTTGAGGAGGTTGGTGCAATGAGCACTCTGTATGCCGGCGGCCTGATTTTCGATGGCGACGGCACGTTGCTGGAGGAACACGGCCTGCTGGTCGAGGGCGATCGCATAAAGCGGGTCGCGCCGATGGGCGAGTTCGAGGGTTTTGCCGACCTGCGGGTCGATACGGCTGGCGGCACGCTGCTTCCCGGACTCTACGATTGCCACGTGCATCTCTGCTTCGACGGCGCTGCGGATCCGTTCGCGGCGATGGTCAAGGAATCGGACTCGTCGTTGACGATGCGGGCGCTGGGCAATGCCCAGGCGAACCTGCGCGGCGGCGTTACATCGATTCGCGATTGCGGCGGCAAGGATTACATCGAGTTCGCAGTCCGCGATTCCTGCAACAAACGGTTTTTTCAGGGTCCGTCGATTCGCGCCGCCGGACGCATGATCTGCATGACCGGGGGTCACGGTAACCGCTGGGGGCGTGTCGCCGATGGCTGCGATGAAGTCGTCAAGGCGGTTCGCGAGCAGATTCATGCCGGGTCCGACTTCATCAAGATCATGGCTACCGGCGGGGTCATGACCCCTGGTGTGAATCCCGAAGATGCGCATTACAGCGCCGAGGAAATGGCCGCGGGTATCGGCGAAGCGCAACGATTCCACAAACACACGGCGAGCCACGCACAGGGCCGGGACGGTATTCTCAACGCCGTGCGCGGCGGCATCGATTCCATTGAGCACGGTATCTTCATGGATGATCGCTGCTGCGAGGAAATGAAGGAAACCGGAACCTATCTGGTGCCGACGATTGCCGCGCTGAAGAACATCCTGTTGCACGCGGACAAGGGCATTCCGGACTACGCGGTGGAGAAAGCGCGCAACGTGGCCGAGCACCACCGCCGCTCGATCAAGCTCTTCTACGAGGCTGGTGGATTGATCGCGATGGGAACCGACGCCGGAACGCCGTTCAACAAGCATGGCGAAAACGCCCGCGAACTGGAGTACATGGTGGAGTATGGTCTCGAGCCAAAAGATGCGTTGATCGCCGCCACGGCCAACGCTGCTGATCTGGTACGCGAGAACCAGCGCGGGCGCATTCGCGAAGGCAGCTTCGCCGATTTGCTGGTGGTGGACGGCAATCCCATCGACGACATCGCCATGGTGGCACACCGGGAAAATCACCGGCTGGTCGTCAAGAATGGCGAGCTGGTGGCGGGATCACCGGGTAACGGCAAACTGCCCCGGTGAGAATCCAGCGTGGACTTGATTTGCGGCAAGGGAACGATGACGAAGTATGGTTGCATACGCTTTTTTGGCGTGCACCTGCCGGACGATACCGCAGCGTGAGCAGATGGCGAAAACACATACCGTTGTGCCGCCTGATCGATGCCTTATACTGGTAACCATCGGGCGCGGCGACACAATCGACTGCTTAGGGGGCACGCCGCTCCCTATCGGTATTTGCGGGTCCTGGTAGTGGCCTACAAGTGCCCGTTTATGTTCGACCACACAAGAACGAATGCCTACCAACTCTGAAGGAGGAGTCCGCATGAAACGTCGTAATTTCCTGAAGAATTCCGCTATCGGGGGCGCCGCGGTGGCGGCGTCCAGCGTGGCGGCACCGGCGATCGCGCAAAAGCGCCAGGAGATGGTCATCGTATCGACCTGGGGTCGTGATTTCCCCGGTCTCGGGATCAGCGCGCAGCGCCTCGCGCAGCGCCTCACTGACATGAGCGGTGGCCGATTAGTCACGCAATACTTCGCGGCCGGCGAGCGCGTCGGCGCATTCGACGTCTTCGACGCGGTAGCGTCGGGTAACGCTCAGGCTTACATCGGCGCCGAGTACTACTGGAAAGGCAAGCACCCGGGCTTTGGATTTTTCACTTCCGTGCCCTTCGGTCTGACTTACGCGGAGATGAGTGCCTGGATTTTCCATCTCGGTGGTCAGCAGCTGTGGGACGAGCTGTCCAGCGGCTTCGGCATCAAGTGTCTGCCCGCCGGTAACACCGGCGTGCAGATGGGCGGTTGGTTCAGGAAGGAAATCGATACCGTCGACGACCTCAAGGGCTTGAAGATGCGTATCCCTGGCCTCGGCGGCGACGTCATGGCCAAGGTGGGTGCCTCTCCGGTCTCGTTGCCCGGTGGCCAGATCTACGAGAACCTGGTGTCGGGCGCGATCGATGCAACCGAGTGGGTGGGCCCCTACAACGACTACTTCCTCAAGTTCTACGAGGCGGCCAAGTACTACTACTATCCCGGTATGCACGAGCCTGGTGGCTTTATCTCCCTGGGCATGAACAAGCCTTGGTGGGAAGGGCTGTCCAAGGAACTGCAACTCATCGTAGAAGCCGCCTGCGTCATGGAATGCGAGATCATGATGTCGGAGGCGAACGCGAAGAACGCGGAATATCTGAACCGGCTCATCAAGGAGCACGGCGTACAGCTGCGCGAGTTCAGCGACGAGATCTACGAGAGCTTCGGTGCCGGCGCGCAGGCGGTCTTCGACGAAGCGCGGGAACACAGCAAACTGGCTGACCGAATCTATGTCAGCTTCGAGGAGGCTCGCGCCAACGTTGCGGGCTGGCTCAAGTTGGCGGACATAGGCTATTCGCTGAAGCGCAACGCCGTTCTGGGCATCTGACGGAAGCGGGTTGACGACCCACGCGGGTCGGGACGCGTGTCCCGTCCCGCGGTTGGCGAGGCCGCGTCTGAATGGCAAGTATCGGTGAGTTCGACGCGAGGGGTGTCTACACTCCTTCGCCAGCGACGCTGACCTATCGCTTTCTGGCGTGGTGTGTCATCGCCGCGCTGTTCGTCTTTCTTCTCAACGTGTACCTGAGCTTCTGGCACGGCTGGCCGGGAGCGCTTGCCGTTGTCGGGGATGGTTCCGGGGCTCTCGCCTGGATCCAGGCGTTAACCTGGGCAGCAGTTGTTGGCGGGCCGGCCGTGTTCGTGGCAAGAACCCGGAGGCGCAGTCTCCGCCAGGACAACGAGGCGATGACGGCGATCGCCACATACATTGTCAATGCCGCATTTTGGATTGTCCTGCTGGTGGGAGTCGTCGACGCGGCAATTTCCTTCCTGCGGGTCGAGGGCCTGCTGCCCGGGTTGTTCGGCGACGAGATGGCAACGGAACTCGGGCGTAACCATTTTCGCGCACCCTATATTCACGGGCCGCTGATTGTCGTCGCGCTGATCCTTGCGGCCACCGTGCGCAAGGTGGGTTTTGCCTGGCTTGCCTTGCTCGTGGTGGTCGCGGAATTGCAGATCGTCATCTCGCGTTTCATTTTTTCCTATGAACAGGCTTTCATGGGCGACATGGTGCGTATGTGGTACGCGGGGCTGTTTCTTTTCGCCAGTGCATACACGTTGATCGAAGAGGGGCACGTGCGTGTGGACGTTCTCTACTCGGGATTCACTCAACGCACCAAGGGGTTGGTAAACGCCGTGGGTTCGGTGGTGCTGGGGTTGCCGTTCTGCTGGACCATTATCCTTCTCGGCATGAGCAAACCGACGAGCATCATCACCAACCCGCTGTTATCTCTCGAAGTCACGCAATCCGGCTTTGGTATGTACATCAAATACCTGATGGCCGCTTTTCTTGCCGTCTTCGCGGTATCCATGGCTGTTCAGTTCACCGGCTATTTCCTCGAGGGCGTGGCGGACTACCGCGGCGAAGCGGGCAAACGCAAGCTGGATTCGGAAGCCGTGGCGCCTGGTGGCTGAGTCATAGTCGCGATGGAACTGGTTTTTCTCGCACTGCTGATAGTTCTGATGGCCACGGCGCTGGGCTCGGGCTTTCCGGTGGCATTCTCGCTGCCGGGCTCAGCCATCATCGCCATCGGGGCGGCGGCCCTTTGTGGCTGGATGTTCGCGGGCGATGTGAATGCCTATTTTGCGCAGGGCGGGCCGGTCGAGTGGCTGACCGCGGGTGTTACGAATTTCCGGGGGATTTACTGGGAGGTCGAACGCGATACGCTCATTGCCATACCGTTGTTCGTGTTCATGGGCATCATGCTGCAGCGATCGCGCATCGCGGAAGATCTCCTGGTAACCATGGCACAGCTCTTCGGGCCCATCCCCGGCGGGCTCGGCATCTCCGTTGTTTTCGTCGGTGCGTTGCTGGCGGCCACCACGGGAATCGTTGGCGCCACCGTGGTCGCCATGGGCCTGATTTCGTTGCCGGTGATGATGCGGCACAAGTATTCCCCGGCACTGGCCACCGGCACGATTGCCGCTTCGGGAACTCTGGGGCAGATTATTCCACCCTCCATCGTGTTGATTATCCTGGCAGACCAGTTGGCCAGCGCCGTGGATCAGGCAAGTGCCGGTCGCAAATCGCTTTACAAGGAAGTAACCGGGCAGTTCTCCATGCCATCGAGCTTCGATGCCGTGTCCACCAGCGCCGGCGACATGTTCATGGGCGCTTTTGTTCCGGGGTTGGTCCTGGTAGCTGCGTACATGATCTTCATTCTGATCGTGGCGATTATGCGCCCGAAGCTGGCGCCGGCGGTGCATTTCGAAGGTAAGTACGATGCGCGGTTTGCGCTGCGGGTGGTGATGATTCTGGTGCCACCCCTTACTCTGATCTTCGTGGTACTGGGATCCATTATCCTGGGAATCGCCACGGTCAACCAGGCAGGTGCGATCGGCGCGGTGGGCGCGACCATCATGGCAGGCGTGCGATTGCACGGAGATAAACGAGGCGCCCTGCGCCCTGCGTTGCTGGCGATTGTCTCGATCGGGGTGTTGGTGGTGATCGCGGACGTGTCACCCATTAACGTGAAGAACATTCAGACCACTGGAGACGTCGTCGCGTTGGTGGTGGCGAGTTTTGCCACCCTGGCCTTCCTGGTGTCCCTGGCATGGGCTGGCTGGCGAACCTACAAGATCGATAACACGATGACGTCGGTGATGGTGGAGACCGCGAAAACGTCGTCGCTGGTATTCATCATCCTGCTCGGTGCTGCCATGTTGACAGCAGCGTTTCGGGCTTTTGGTGGCGAAGAACTCGTCCGGGAAGCTCTCACCAGTCTCCCCGGCGGATTCTGGACGCAGTTTGTCATCGTCATGGCGGTAATATTCGTTCTCGGTTTCTTCCTGGACTTCATCGAGATCGCGGTGGTCGTGGTGCCCATCGTGGCGCCCATCCTGTTAGCCGACCCCGGCGCCAACGTCACGGCTGTCTGGCTGGGCGTGATGATCGGGTTGAACATCCAAACCTCGTTTCTCACGCCGCCCTTCGGCTTTGCCCTCTTTTACCTGCGCGGTGTTGCATCGGCCGCAGTGAAAACCGTGCAGATGTACAAAGGCGTCGTCGCCTTCATTCTTCTGCAGCTACTGGCGCTTGCCATCGTCGCTGTCAACCCGAGCCTGGTGAATTATCTGCCCAACCGGATCTGGCTTACTGCGGAAACCGCGCCACCGCCGCTCAATCCGCGCCTCCAACAGTGCCTGGAGGATTACACGTTCGTGCAGTACCAGGCACGCGGCGACGATCTGCGTGCGGCAATCAGCCTTGCCCGTGAACTCGATCTGAGTTACCTGCCGGAAAAACTGCAGAAAGATACTGCGGCAAGCTTCGACAAGGCGCAACGCACGTTCGAGCTGGTTGATGAAGTGCGCACGGCAACTGCCGCGGTCGATGCCGCCACACCCGAATACCGGCCGCTGCACGTCCAGGTACGCACGATTCAGCGTGATCTGCGCCGGCTCGATGCCAGGACAAAGGCCCATGAACAGCAGATCGAGCGACTGAAGAGAGACGAGCCGGACGTAGCGCTGGCCCGGATCGGAGCGCTCGAAGCCGAAATCAGCGCTTTGCAAAGCGAGCACGACGCGCTGCGCTTGCAGGTTCCTGCCCGGTGGGAAGCCGAGCACAAGGCGTTCCGCAACCTGCAGGCCAGCGAGGACAAGGCGCGCAAGACCTATCGCAGAAATATTGACGAAGCCTATCTTCCGGTGCGGCAACTGAGAGACATCGTCGCCGACGCGGAAGCTCTTGCAGGACTGGAGGGAGATCTCGTCGCACTGCGTGCCGACGTGCCCGACACCGAGCCGGCCAGGGTAGTCGACAAGCTGGCGGAGATAGCGAAGGCCGTCGGCAGCGTGGCAGGCGCGAAGGCGATTCGCACCGATCTGTCGGCTGCGAGGCGCGCACTGCGCGCCAAGCAGCCGGACGTGGACAAGGCGCTCGATAAATTCGACAGCGCGATAAAGAAATACCGTGCGGAACTCGCCTGGCGACAACGTGCAGCGTCCGAGCTGCTGCCCGGGGTCGAGCGCTACGAGGCCAGTATTCGCGACACGATCGGTTTGCGTCAGCAGCCTCGCATGCCCCGCGAGCAGGCCCTCGAGTTGGTAAGCTGCACGGCCGAGCACCGCGACATCTCGCTGCACTTCTAGCCTGCATATTTCACAACCTGCCGCGGGTTGACGTCAGGGCAGGGAGGGCATTTCGCGGCGAAACAATTCCTGCTCGACGGCGGCCGGGTCACGTTGAAAATTACGCGCTGCCAGGTGTCCCGAGAATACAGCGTCGGCAATCAATCCTGGCGCCAGGCAGTCACCGATTTCCTCGACGGTTTGCAGGCGATGCTCGGCTTGTCCCGCCATCGCCTCTCGCAGCGCATCGGCCAGCGCCGTGTTCGGTGACCGTTCAGTCACCAGCACCAGCGTCTTGCACGGCATCGGATCGGTGCGGCCGGTAAAGACGCAAGCGGTCTCGGCATGCTCGTCGCTGACACCAGCAATTTTCTGGCTGACGCGCAGTTTGACGCCTTGGCGGATAAGCGCTGCCTGAATCCGTTCCTGCTCCAGTGTGTTGTCGGTCCAGGGCGACACTACCCCGGCAGGTGTGACCAGCGTTATGTCGTCGTGTTCGTCGCTCAAGTGATCCGCGATCACCCCGCCCAGATAGGCCTGTTCGTCGTCGAAGATTACGACCGGACCGGGATCGATTGCGACGCCCTGCATGATGTCGTCGGGCGTCAGAATTCGTATGGTTTTGTCGGCGTGCAGAGGATGTCTGGTGCTGCGGCCGACTCCGTCCCGCCGCCAGCTCGCACCGGTCGCGATGACTACGTGCGGGAAATCGAACGCCAGCAGATCTTCCGCGCTCAAGTTGCTGTCACGATGAATGTCTACATTCGCGCGCGCTGCCAACTTGTGCTCGCGAAAATCCCGAACCCGCAGCCAGGTGGCGAGCCCCTTGAGCCGGGACTCCCTCAATACACGACCGCCCAGCTCCGCACCCGTTTCGGCTAGCGCGACTTTGTAGCCCCGTTCACTGAGCTGGCACGCACATTCGAGTCCGGCCGGGCCAGCGCCGACCACCAGAACGGCATCGTCGCTGGTCTTTCCAGTAGTTCGCGCCGGGTGCCAACCCCGCCGCCATTCCTCACCCATGGTCGGATTCTGCGTGCAGCGTATCGGTACGCACGAATTGTCGCTCGCGATACAAATGTTGCAGCCTATGCATTCGCAGATTTCTTCGACGCGCCAGTCTTCGATCTTGCTGGGCAGGAAGGGATCGGCAATGGATGGCCGCGCGGCGCCGATAAAGTCCAGCACGCCACGGCGTATCAGCGATACCATGCGATCGGGGGACGTGTAGCGGCCGACGCCGACCACGGGTTTTCGGGTAACCTGTTTGACGAAACTCGTGTATTGCTCCTGATAGCCTTCCTCCGGCGCGAAGCGTGCGGTCTGGGAATCGTTGTCCCAGCCCGCGACATTCACGTCCCACAGATCGGGCAGTTCCGAGAGCAATTCCACAACCGCGCGTCCTTCTTCGTGCGCCCGTATTCCGTCGCTATCGAGAAGGTCGTCGACGGCAAAACGAAACGCGATCGCGCACTCTCCGGCTGCTTCGTCCTGTGCATCCTCGAGAAGTTCGCGGGTCAGTCGCAGACGGTTGGTCAGTGAGCCGCCGTACTCGTCAGTTCGTTGATTGAACCTGGTGGAGAGGAAGTGGTGCGCGATGCTCATGTGGTGTCCAGCATAGACATAAACAATGTCGAAACCCGCTCGTTTGGCGTTGCCGATCGCACGGCGGTGCCATTGGCGCAGCTGCCGGATGTCGCTTTTATTCATCGCACGCGCTTGTTTCGGCTGCAGAGCGTTTACAGTCACGCCGGACGGTGCCAGGGGGGGTGTTCGCGAGTACAGATTGGCGACGTGGTGGCCGTTGTGAACGAGTTCGATGGCCGCCAGTGCATCGTGCTCGTGGACGGCGTCTGTGATTAGGCGCAATGCGGGGATGTCGCGCTCGTCCCAGATCCGTTGCTCGGCGAATGGCGACAGATCGGAACTGGGATGGATCTCGGCTTCCTCGGTACTTACCACCGCCCAGCCGCCTTCCGCCTTTACACCGCGCATTGCCGCATTCGCCTGCGGGTGACGATGACCGAATCCGCAGCAATGCGGGACTTGATAAAAGCGGTTTCTCGCGGTGACCGGACCGATACGTACCGGTTCAAAAAGCAGTGCGTAACGATCTTGTGCTGGCATTTTATCTTTCGACCGGGGAACGGTTATCCGCCGGGGGCGCCCTGAGTATTGACGTAAAGCGCGTAGACCGATTGCGCTGCCGCCATGAACAGGCGGTTGCGCTTGAGGCCGCCGAAGCACACGTTGGCGCAGCGTTCCGGCAGGGCAATACGACCGATATGGGTGCCGTCCGGAGCGAACACGAACACGCCGTCGAGTTCCTCGCTGCCCATGCCCCATCCGCACCAGAGGTTACCGTCGACGTCACAGCGCATGCCGTCCGGGGTGCCCGGTCCGGCGTCGATGAGGACGCGTTTGCCGCTGATGGTGCGCCCATCGGGCGCGACGTCGTAAGCGAGAATCTTGCGGTGCGGAACACCGCGCGATTCCACGATATAGAGGATTGATTCGTCGGGCGAGAAACATAAGCCGTTGGGCCCGAGCACGTCGTCGGTGACCACCGTTGCTTCGCCGGTGTCGCCGTCGACACGGTAGACGTGCTGCCCGACTTGCGGCTCTGCGCGGTGGCCCTCGTAGTGCCCGAGGATGCCGAACGGGGGATCGGTAAACCACACCGATCCGTCGGACTTGACCACTACATCGTTGGGTGAGTTGAGTGGGTTGCCCCGCCAGTTGTCCAGCACAACGGCAATGGTGCCGTCGTATTCGGTGCGAACCACGCGCCGCCCGCCGTGCTCGCACGATACTAGGCGTCCCTGGCGGTCGCGCGTTGCACCGTTGGCATAGTTCGACGGTTTGCGAAATACACTGACGTTGCCGGTTTCTTCTTCCCACTTGAGAATCCGGTTGTTGGGGATGTCGCTCCACAACAGGTAGCGGCCATCGCCGAACCACACCGGCCCTTCCGCCCACCGGCACCCGGTGTACAGGCGCTCGATCGCCGATTGCGGGATGCAGTACTGCTGGAAGCGCGGGTCCACGACCTCGATAGCCGGATCGGGATAACGCGGGTAGGGTCGCCAGCCGGCCGTGGCGGGATAGTCGTCGAACGAATCACTGGTCATGCTGCCACGCTCCTGGGTTTTTTTGCGTGCGATATTGTGCGCATCTCGCGCGCACGACATGATACACGCCTTGCTGGTTGCGACCGGCAAATCGAGTGCCTATCGTGTGCCGTTCCGGCGTGTGCGTCTCGCGGTTCAGCGAGATGCACCGGCCCGACGATTGGCGGGATCTGACCTCTAAGAACAGCGCAACAGGCACCTCGGGAGGAACGCATGCAATCGCACTATCGTGTTGTGGTCATCGGCGGCGGCGTGGTAGGTGCTTCGGTGCTCTACCATCTGGCCAAATTCGGCTGGACTGATGTCTGCCTGATCGAGCGTTCGGTGTTGACCGCTGGCTCTTCCTGGCACGCGGCCGGCGGCGTGCATGCCCTGAATGCCGATCCGAACATGGCGGCCCTGCAGGCCTACACCATCGATCTGCTCTCCGAGATAGAAAAGGAAAGCGGCCGGGACATCGGGCTGCATATGACGGGCGGCATCACCGTGGCCTCAGCGCCGGCGCGCTGGGAGTGGCTGCAGGCCACCTACCGGATTTTCCAGACCATCGGCATCGAGGACTGCTACCTGATGACGCCGGAGGAAATTGAAGAGAAATGCCCGATCATGGATGTCAACGGCGTCATCGGCGGATTGTGGGCGGACCGGGAAGGCTATGTGGATACCACCGGCACCGTGCAGGCCTATGCCGGTGCGGGGAAAAAGTATGGCGCCGAAGTGTTCGAACACAACCGTGTGCTGGAACTCAACCAGCGTGCTGACAGTACCTGGGATGTGGTGACGGAAAAAGGAACGGTGGTCGCCGAGCACGTCATCAATGCCGGCGGTCTGTGGGCCAAACAGGTCGGACGGATGGTGGGACTGGATCTTCCGCTGTCCCCGCTCATGCACCACTACCTGGTGTCGGACACTATCCCGGAAGTGGCCGCGCTGGATTTCGAAGTGCCGATGATGGTGGACCTCGAAGGGTTCACCTACCTGCGCCAGGACCAGCAAGGCGTGCTGGTGGGCATTTACGAACTCGATCACAAGCACTGGAACGTCGACGGTGCGCCCTGGGATTACGGCTTCGAGTTGATCAACGAGGAAATCGATCGTATCTCCGATGAGTTGACCATGGCCTTCAACCGCTATCCCGTGCTGCAGGAGGTTGGCATCAAGAACTGGGTGAACGGCGCGTTTACCTTCTCGCCGGACGGCAATCCACTGGTGGGTCCGGTGCGCGGGATCCGCAACTACTGGCTGGCTTGCGGTGTGATGGCGGGATTTCTGCAGGGTGGGGGGGTCGGCAAAACGCTGGCGGAGTGGATGATTCACGGCGAGCCGGAGGCGGACGCCTGGCCCATGGATATCGCGCGCTACGGTGCGTTCACGTCGAATCGCGAGTACATCAAACAAACCACCGGTCAGTTCTACTCGCGCCGGTTCGTGATGACCTACCCGAACGAGCAGCTGCCTGCCGGGCGGCCGCTGAAAAAATCGCCGGCTTACGACGCCATGAACGTCGACGGGACCGTGTGGGGCTGCAGTTGGGGACTGGAGATTCCGCTGGTATTCGGACCGCCGGGCTTCGAGGAGACGCCGACCCTGAAACGCTCCAATGCCTTCGACATCGTCGGTGAGGAATGCAGAGCAGTGCGCGAAAACGTCGGGTTGCTGGACATTGCCGGATTCTCTCGTTACGAGGTAACGGGTAAGGACGCCCAGGCGTGGCTCGACCGGATAGTCGCCGGCCGCCTGCCGGCGCAGGGACGCGCCAGGCTGGCACCGGTGGTGTCGCCTGAGGGACGCCTCAAAGGCGACCTCACGCTGTTCAACTGGGGCGATGGCACCTGGTGGATCATGGGTTCCTATTATCTGCGCGAGTGGCACATGCGCCGCTTCGAGGACAACATCGATCCTGCACGCGATGGCGACGTAGCGGTGTGCGATATATCCGACACCGTAGTAGGTTTTTCGCTTTCTGGTCCAAGATCGCGCCAGGTCCTGGCGTCGTTGACACACCAGGACGTCAATCATGACGCACTGCCGTTCATGGGTTGCACTACGCTGGACGTCGGATTGATCCGGGCAAAAGTGGGCCGCTTATCCGTTGCCGGCGAACTCGGGTATGAGATCAACTGTCAGGCTGCAGAGCACATAACTCTGCGGGAGATGCTGCTGGCGGCAGGCTCCGAACATGGAATTCGCGAGTACGGGTACTATGCGCTCAACTCGCTGCGACTGGAAAAGAGTTTTGGTATCTGGTCGGCCGAGTTCATGCAGAACTACACGCCCGGCATGACCGGCCTGGACCGTTGGATCGATTTCAACAAAGGCGAGTTCATCGGCCGCGAGGCGGCGCTGAAAGAAAAGGAAACAAACACCGCACCGCAGCGTCTGGTCACTCTGGAGATCGATGCCGTCGACGCCGACGCCTCTGGCTATGAACCGATCTGGAAAGACGGCCGGCGGGTGGGTTATGTAACCTCGGGCGGCTACGGTCACAGCGTCCAGAAAAGCCTCGCCATGGCACTTGTGGAAGCCGAGCTCGTCGAACCGGGCACCGAGTTGACCTGTCACGTGGTAGGGCAGGAACGGCCGGCGCGCGTGATTCCTCCGTCGCCGCACGATCCCGGCGGCAAGCGCATGCGCGCATGAACAGTTTGCAGGAGTACAGTCAATGACCCAGAAAGCAGACGCTATCGTTATCGGAGCGGGGGTGATCGGTGCCGCCATCGCGCTGGAGTTGAACCGTGTCGGTATGCGAACGGTTTCGGTAGATAAAAATCCTGCGTCCGGTTACGGGCCCACCAGCGCTTCCTGTGCGATTATCCGCGTGCATTACTCTACCCTCGACGGTACTGCCTTTGCTTATGAGGGGTACCACTACTGGCGTGACTGGGCCGACTACCTGGGCGTCGACGACGAGCGCGGGCTGGCGGAGTTCCGTGAGATGGGTTGCCTGGTAATGTGCACGGACCATAACGACCACATGCGTAAGCAAACCGCACATTGCGATGCACTGTCGATCCCGTATGAAAAATGGAACGCGGAGCAGATACTGGAACGCCTGCCGATTTATGATCTCACCAGCTACTGGCCGCCCAAACGCATGGACGATCCGGCGTTCGGCCAGCCGGGAGAGGGCAGGGTCGAAAGCGCAATTTTCTTTCCGACTGCCGGCTACATCACCGACCCGCAACTCTCCACGCACAATATCCAGCGCGCCGCCGAGTCGGCCGGCGCAAGCTTTGTGTTCGGCCGCACCGTAACGGAGATCCTGAAAAGCGGCGATCGCGTATCGGGCGTGCGCCTGGACGACGGTACGGAGATCCATGCGCCGGTGGTGGTGAATGTCGCGGGCCCGTTGTCCGAGAATGTCAACGCCTTGGCTGGTGCGCTCGATGACATGACCATCACGACCAAGGCGCTGAAACAGGAAGTGGTGCACGTGCCGGCACCGGACGGTTTCGACTTTTTCGCTGACGGGCTGGTCGTTTCCGACAGCGATGTTGCGGTCTACTGCCGCCCGGAAAAAGGCAATTTCATTCTCATCGGCAGCGAAGACCCGGAATGCGATACGCGCGAATGGGTGGATGCGGAAACCTACGACCGCGACTTCACCGAGCAGTGGACCCATCAGGCCTATCGCTACGCGCAGCGCGTGCCGAGCCTCGGCATTCCCAGCCAGATGCGCGGTGTGGTGGACCTTTATGACGTCAGCGACGACTGGATACCGATTTACGACAAATCCGCCGTACCGGGTTTTTACATGGCCATCGGCTCGAGCGGCAACCAGTTCAAGAACGCACCCATCGCGGGCAAGATGATGGCGGCGCTGATCCAGTATTGCGAAGCCGGTAACGATCACGATGCGACGCCGCTGCAATTCGATTTTCCGTACATCAACTACCGCACGAATGTCGGGTTCTACTCACGCAAACGGGAAATCAACAAAGACAGCAGTTTTTCGGTGCTCGGCTAGTGTAATCGCAGTAAAATGCGTTGTCTTATCATCAATATGAAACACTCATCACGGTAGGATCCGGCTGTTCTGGAGTTCCGGAGGAGAATCATGAAAACAAATCTGGCTGCGTTTGCAGCAACAGTACTTTGCACCTTGGCTGTCTCCGCGACCGCCCAGTAATACCAGGTCAACAAGGAGCAGCTTTCCAAGCTCTATACGGGGAAGGCTTATTCACCGTACGCGGGTCGCACCTTTCCGGATCGGCCGCTGTGGGGCGACACGCATTTGCACACTGCCCTGTCAATGGATGCGGGCGGCTTTGGCAACCGCCTCGGCTTGCGCGACGCCTATCGCTCCGCCCGCGGCGAAGAAGTCGTTACCTCCTCTGGTCAGTCCGCCCGGCTGGCCCGTCCGCTCGACTGGCTGGTAATCACCGACCATTCGGACGGCCTGGGGATGATCCAGGACGCGCTCGCGGGGTCACCGCCCATGACTCGCTTCGAACAGGGAGCACGCTGGTCGAAGGGCATACGGGCCGGTGGACAGAAGGCAATCGAGGCTGCACTCGACCTTATCGGTACTTTCTCGCAGGGCAAGGTGAATCCGGAGATGTTCGCCAACTATTCGCCGGGTTCACGCCGCTACGCCACGGTCTGGGACGACATCATCAACGCAGCCGACGAGTTCAACGAACCCGGGCGCTTCAAGGCGCTGATAGGCTTCGGATGGACGT
>Ga0224508_10002613_pt1 | contig 15188 bp, 13 predicted proteins | sample SF_Jan12_sed_USG_4_FD_170157 | JGI IMG/M metagenome (GOLD analysis project Ga0224508, IMG submission 170157) | Sediment microbial communities from San Francisco Bay, California, United States - SF_Jan12_sed_USGS_21 | ecosystem: Environmental > Aquatic > Marine > Sediment | place: USA... | reverse complement strand
GCCAAGGGCACGGCCGCGGGGATCGAGCCGCGGATCTCGGCGATCCTGGGGACCTTCACGACCCTGACGCTGATCGTCATGCCCAAGGGAGAGATCCCGGTCGAGGCCAAGTATCTGGCGCTCTTTCTGATCCTGACCGGGACGATCCTGTCGGTCTATTGCCTCTATTTCCTGGGCCGGTCGTTTTCGGTCATGGCTCATGCGCGCAAGCTGGTCACCTATGGTCCCTATTCGATCGTGCGCCATCCGCTTTACGCGGCCGAGATGATCACACTCTTCGGTGTGACCATCGCGAATTTCTCGTGGCAGGCGACCGTCGTGATCCTGATCACCATCGCCTTCCAGTTTCGCCGCATGGTGAACGAGCAGAACATCCTGCGCGCGACGTTCCGGGAATACGTGGACTACGAAAAACGGGTGCCGATGATCATCCCGGCCTTTGGGTTGCTGAAACCACGCGCGCAACGCTAAAGCGCGAACGGCGCTCATCCCAAAAGAAAAGGCGCCGTGCCCTCGGGGAGGCACGGCGCCTGGAGAATGCGCGGTAAGCCTGAGCTCGGAGACTAGCTCGGCGAACCGACTAGCCGGCGCATAAGCCGATCACCGGCGGGAAAGCTCACGTATCCGAAACCAATCGCCGTCAGGACAAGGACGGCACCCAACACCGGGCTGGCAACAGTTGTCGAGGCTGCAATGGAAACGCCAGCCACACACGGTGCCACACACTGAGTTACAATCGTCATCATCGTTCCACTCTCATCCACCCATCAACAGAGTCAAAAGCGTCCGAAACTCAGCGGACCGGTCTTTAAGCCAACTGGCGCAACCCCCCTTGCGCCGGAACTCTTTGTGACCGACCCCCCCCTAGGCCACATCCAGACAACACGCCTGCCGCGGAAAACTTCCGAGGAAGAAGTGTTTTTTTGAAATTTTTTGTAAAGCCTTGTTGGATAAGCGAAAAAGTGCGGCAAGACCATGGCCAAGCGGCCAGATTCCGCCTTGATCAGTCCGCTTCGCTTAGGATCTGATCTTTCGCCGTCGCCAGCAGGTTCTGCATCTCGGCGCGGATCTCGGCTTCGGTCACCCCGGTGCCTCTCTCGTCCAGATCGCCCGCCACCTTGCGGTAGACATCCTCGTCGCCCGCCTCCTCCAGATCGGCGATGACCACCGATTTGGCATAGGCCTCGGCCGCGTCGCCGCTCAGGCCCATTTTCCCGGCTGCCCACAGACCCAGCAGCTTGTTGCGCCGTGCCTCGGCCTTGAACTGCATCTCGGTGTCGTGGGCGTATTTCTTCTCGAAGGCCTTTTCGCGATCGTCGAAGGTGGACATGGGGCGTGCTCTCCCGATTCAGCCTATTAGGTCTCAGTTTCCGATATAGGCATATCGGCCAGGGAATGCCACTGTGTCAGATGCGCCTCTTGTGAAAACCCGCATCCCTGCCTTATAGACGGGCGGTCGAGTGGTGGGGATCCGATACCTCTCCCACCGCTTGGCACCCTGATCCCCGATGGAGTGAGCCATGGCGCGGCGCAGAATGGTCTATGAGGGCAAGGCCAAGATCCTCTACGAGGGGCCGGAGCCCGGCACCCTGATCCAGTATTTCAAGGACGATGCCACCGCGTTCAACGCCCAGAAGAAGGACGTGATCGACGGCAAGGGCGTACTGAACAACCGCATCTGCGAGCACATCATGACGGCGCTGACCGGCATCGGCGTGCCGAACCACTTCATCCGCCGCGTGAACATGCGCGAGCAGCTGATCCGCGCCTGCGAGATCATCCCATTGGAGGTGGTGGTGCGCAATGTCGCGGCCGGCTCGCTGTCGAAGCGCTTGGGCATTGACGAGGGCACGCCGCTGCCGCGTCCGATCATCGAGTTCTACTACAAGGATGACGACCTCAACGACCCGATGGTCACCGAGGAGCATGTCATCGCCTTCAACTGGGCCAGCCAGCAGGACATCGATGACATGATCGCGCTGGCGCTGCGCGTCAACGACTTCCTGTCGGGCCTGTTCACCGGCGTTGGAATCAAGCTGATCGATTTCAAGATCGAATGCGGCCGGGTCTTCGAGGGTGATTTCCAGCGCATCATCGTCGCCGACGAGATCAGCCCGGATTCGTGCCGGCTCTGGGACATCAAGACCGGCGAGAAGCTGGACAAGGATGTGTTCCGCCGCGACCTGGGCAATCTGTCGGACGCCTATTCCGAGGTCGCGAGGCGCCTGGGCATCCTGCCCGAAAGCGGGAATAAGGTCGCGGGTCCGAAGCTGGTGCATTGAGGCGTGGAAAGCCGCGCGGCAAAACGTGGGGGATGGATCGGCGCCATCGTCGGCTTGATCATCCTTGCCTTCTTCGGTCTCGGACTTTGGCTTCTGGCTGAGGCAATCCAGTTCGTCCAAATCGCACATCGTGGCCAAGGCGATGTGATCGAACTGATCGCGGATTCCAGTGGCGACGGCCTCTCCTATTCGGCGGTGGTCGAATACCGGGGCGCCGATGGGCGCCTCTATCAGGGCATCACCCATATCTCGTCCAGCGGCTACAACTACCGGATCGGCGAGCGGGTCGAGATCCTGTTCCACCCCAGCGACCCGGGCGAGGTGCGGATCAACTCGGTCTTCTCGCTCTACGGTCCCGGGCTGATCTTTGCCGGGGCCAGCGGGTTGATCCTGCTGATCCTCTGGATCGTCCGCGCACGGCTCAGGAAGCGGGTTGCTGTGCAAGCGGTCCCGGCCAAGACACCGGCGCAGCACCACGAGACCGACCTCTCGAAATACGGCCACGCGCATGAACCCAAACCGCCGCACCAGCCGACCGTCCGGCGGATGCGGTAGGCCCGACGGCGCTGAAACGGCTGGTGTCGCCAACGGGCTCCCAGGCGGGTATCCTGCTGGCAGATTTCTCGCCATTCTCAAGGGGCCGCGTATTGCCGCCAGATTATGAATCCGCCGAGACCGTGGCGACGAAAACGAAGCGCCGGTCCGTTGCTGCCCTGGCCCGACGTATTCCCGAACCCGTCTGGTGGTTGGCCTATGCGCTCTTCAGCGTTTTCATCCTGATTGGCCTCATCATCGCCCTCGAGGCCACGTTCTTCTTCAAGGATGCCAAAAAGGCCGAGGGCGAGGTCGTCCGGGTCGAGCGCAAGGACGACTACACGGAAGGCTCGATCTTCTACGCGATCGTCCGGTTCAAACGCGCGGACGGCAAAGTGGTGGAGCGCCGCAGCCACACTCCGCAGGGCACCTACAAGAACCTGACCGGCAAGCGGGTCGAGATCTACTATTCTCCCAGATATCCGGGCCAGGTTCGGATCGCCGATTTCGTCTCGATCTATTTCGGCGCGATCTTCTTCATCCTGTTCGGCCTGCTCTTCATCATCCTGGTCTATTGGGTGCGCGACAAGGCGCGGCACGCGGTGGTAATGGCGTGGGACGAGGCCGGGCAGGTGCACAGGATCGCCGAGGAGGCGGCACGGTTGAGGGCTGGGAGCGCGGGTCGCGCCCAAGCCGACCCGCCGACCCTTCGGCGCCGGCGCTAAGGCCGGGGCCTGGCGTCGATGTCCCGGACAAGGTGCGGCAGTGTCGCCGATCCGGGACATCGGGCGAAAGCGGCAGCCTTAGCCATTGTCCCCGCCTGCGCGAGCGGGTATCAGGGCCAAAAATGACGAGCAGGAAAGTGTCTCCATGAAAGCCCGCGTCTTCGTCACCCTGAAAAACGGTGTTCTGGACCCGCAGGGCGAGGCGATCCGCCACGCGCTGGGCACGCTTGGCTTCGAAGGGGTCGAGGGGGTCCGCCAGGGCAAGGTGATCGACCTGGACCTGGCCGAGACCGACCCCGACAAGGCCCAGGCTGCGGCCCAGGAGATGTGCGAAAAGCTACTCGCCAACACCATCATCGAAAATTACAGCGTCGAGATCCTCTGATCCCGGAACCCACCAACGCGGAGCAGGCCAAATGAAATCCGCCGTCATCGTTTTCCCCGGATCGAACTGCGACCGCGACATGGGCGTCGCGCTGACCCAGGCCACCGGGCGCGAGGCGCAGATGGTCTGGCACAAGGACGCGGCGCTGCCGCAAGGCCTCGACATGATCGCGCTGCCCGGCGGCTTTTCGTTCGGCGATTACCTGCGCTGCGGTGCCATTGCTGCGCGCGCCCCGATCATGCGCGCGGTGGTGGATTTCGCCAAACGCGGCGGGCTGGTGCTGGGGGTCTGCAACGGGTTCCAGATCCTGATCGAGACCGGGCTTCTGCCGGGCGCATTGATGCGCAACCAGACGCTCAAATTCATCTGCTCGGACGTGCATCTCTCGGTCGAGACCACCCGCAGCCCGTTCACCAGTGCATATGGCAACAGGCGGGTCATCACGGTGCCGATCGCGCACCACGACGGCGCCTATATCGCCGATGACGCGACGCTGGACCGGCTCGAGGCCGAGGACCGGATTGCTTTCCGCTATGTGAGCGCCGAGGGTCAGCCGACCGCGGACGCGAACCCGAACGGCGCCGCGCGAAACATCGCCGGAATTCTCAGCGAGAACCGCCGTGTGCTGGGCATGATGCCCCATCCCGAGCGCCTCGCCGATCCCGCCCTCGGCGGCACCGACGGCGCCGCGCTTTTTGCCAGCCTCGCCGCCGCCCTGGAGGCCGCATGAGCCGCGAGCCGGAGGTCAACCAGGAACTCGCCGCGGGCCATGGGCTGAAACCGGACGAATACCAGCGGATCCTTGACCTCCTGGGCCGCACGCCGAGTTTCACGGAACTCGGCATCTTCTCGGCCATGTGGAACGAGCATTGTTCCTACAAGTCCTCGAAGAAATGGCTCCGCACGCTCCCCACCACCGGTCCCCAGGTCATCTGTGGTCCGGGCGAGAATGCGGGCGTGGTCGATATCGGAGACGGCCAGGCGGTGGTCTTCAAGATGGAGAGCCACAACCACCCCTCCTATATCGAGCCCTATCAGGGCGCGGCCACCGGCGTCGGCGGCATCCTGCGCGACGTCTTCACCATGGGCGCGCGGCCGATCGCGGCCATGAACTCGCTTTCCTTCGGCGCGCCGGACCACCCCAAGACCCGCTCGCTGGTTGCGGGCGTCGTGGCCGGGATCGGCGGCTACGGCAACTGCTTCGGGGTGCCGACGGTGGGCGGTGAGGTGCGTTTTCACGCGGCCTATAACGGCAACTGTCTGGTGAACGCGTTTGCCGCGGGGCTGGCGGACGCGGACAAGATTTTCTACTCGGCGGCCTCTGGCGTCGGCATGCCGGTGGTCTATCTGGGCGCCAAGACAGGCCGCGACGGGGTCGGCGGGGCGACCATGGCTTCGGCCGAGTTTTCGGACGACGCCGAGGAAAAGCGCCCGACCGTCCAGGTCGGCGATCCCTTCACGGAAAAGCGGCTTCTGGAGGCGTGCCTGGAGCTGATGGCCTCGGGCGCGGTGATCTCGATCCAGGACATGGGGGCGGCGGGCCTGACCTGCTCGGCGGTCGAGATGGGCGACAAGGGCGGCTTGGGCGTCGAGCTCGATCTCGACGCGGTGCCCTGCCGCGAGGACGCCATGACCGCCTACGAGATGATGCTGAGCGAGTCCCAGGAGCGGATGCTGATGGTGCTGCGCCCCGAGAAGGAAGACGTGGCCCGGGCGATCTTCGACAAATGGGACCTCGACTTCGCCGTGGTCGGCCAGACGATCGCCGAGGACCGGTTCCTGATCCGCCACGGGGGCGAGACCAAGGGGGATCTGCCCCTGAAAGCGCTCTCGGGCACCGCGCCGGAATACGACCGGCCTTGGGTCGAGACCCCGGCGGCGGCGCCCCTTGGAGACGTGCCCGATTGCGACCCGGCGGCGGACCTGCTGGCCCTGATGGGCACGCCCAACCTCTGCTCGCGTGCCTGGGTCTGGCGGCAATACGACCACATGGTCATGGCCGATACCGTGGTCCGGCCGGGCTCGGACGCGGCGGTGGTGCGGGTGCACGGGACCGCCAAGGCGCTCGCCTTCACCTCGGACGTGACGCCGCGCTACTGCAAGACGAACCCGGTCGAGGGCGGCAAGCAAGCGGTGGCCGAGGCCTACCGGAACCTCTCGGCGACCGGCGCACGGCCGTTGGCGACAACCGACAACCTGAACTTCGGCAACCCGGAGCGCCCGGCGGTCATGGGCCAATTCGTCGGTTGCATCCAAGGCATCGGTGCGGCCTGCTCGGCCCTCGGCATGCCGGTCGTCTCGGGCAATGTCAGCCTCTACAACGAGACCAATGCGCAAGCGATCCTGCCCACCCCGACCATCGGCGCGGTGGGACTGCTGGAGAGCCTCGAGCAGATGATCCCGATGGCGCCCGGTGCGGGCGACACGCTAGTGCTGATCGGAGAGACCAAGGGTCATCTGGGCCAATCCGCATGGGCTTGGGAACTGCACGGAAGGGACGAGGGCGACGCGCCGCCGGTGGACCTCGATGCCGAGCGCAGGGCAGGGGACCTGATCCGGTCGCTGAAGGCGCGTGACCTGATCACCGCGGCGCACGACCTCTCCGATGGCGGCCTGGCGATCGCAGCCGCCGAAATGGCCATCGCGTCGGGCACGGGTGTAACGCTGGAACAGGCGCCTGGCCTCGGGCCGGCAGCTTGGTTCTTCGGCGAGGACCAGGGCCGCTATCTGGTCGGCTGCGCGGACCCCGACGCAGTTGTCGCCGCCGCCAAGGAAGCCGGGCTTGCGGCCCGCACCGTAGGCGCGATGGGCGGGGACCAGATCATCCTCGGTGATACCGCCCTGCCGCTTGCCACCCTGGCCGAGGCCCACTGCACCGGCTTCGCCCGCCTGATGGGCGAAGCGTAGGGCGGGGTTCACCCCGCCTCTTTCGTCATCCCCGCGTAGGCGGAGTTATCTGAGAAATGTCGCGAGATCCTTCGCTTGCGCGGAGGACAACGGAGACTGAGACGTTGTGCAGCGAGTTGTAGGGTGGGTTTTCAACCCACCACACGTTGGATGCGAACAATGGGATGGCGGGCCCCTGAAGGGGGTCGTTTGCAGGAGAGCACGGAGTCCCACGCTGCCGCGAAAGCTACCATCCGCGCGACGTGCGGCGATTGGCTGAAATGAGCCCAAACGACCTGATGCTGCGACGCGTTCGAATGGAAGCAATCTGGGGAAAACCGGACGCTCGGAGAGTGCGCGGTACGTGTACTTCTGACCCAAAGCTGCCGGCGCCGAATGCGCTTTTACGCGAGTGTGTGCGTCGATCAACTTGAAACTCAGAGAATGGACCGGGGTTTCACAGAAACCGCGGTTCTTGACGACACATTACTTCTCTAGATTTTTTCCTACGGAAGGTCGTCTGATGGTCGGATTGGTGCGCGGCGGCAAATCGGTCGCCATCGCCAGTACCCTGATCAAAAGGTCACAGCTCAACGGCATCGATCCGCAGGCTTGGCTCACGGATACCATCGGCGGCATTGCCAATCACAAGCTCACACGCCTCGATTAACTCCTGCCCTAGCGTTACGCTGCCAAGGCAGCGCAATTGGTGCTCTCGCCTTAATTTCAGAGCGTTCTCACCGGACGCTCACTTTTCACTTGATCTATCAGAAAGTGGTTCTTACCTTTACAACCATAAGGGGTAATTTGAGCAGTGATATTACCTTCGGGCGAATTTAACGACCCGAGGATGTCGACACAACATAACAGGCACCGAAGAGGGTTTCGGGCGGCGTTGAGTTGTGACGATGATCAAATGGAGCGAGTGAAACGGAAGATCACGACTAGCAGTTAGCTCAGACACGCCGATGCCGACCGGTCTCATAACAAAGACCAAATGATCGGCGCCTCTGTCTGCATGTGATGATCTTGATGGCCCATATTTCGTGGGCCAACCGCGTGACAAATTCCGCTCGACAATCATCACAATCCAGCGCCGCCTGGCTTGGCCGGGCCTGCGCCCGGCACAGGCAGGCCACCCTCATTTTAGATTTGGGTGCGGCACTCGTTCCCATGATGGACGCGCAGACTGGTTGCAAGGGGGGATCCAAAATGAACATCAACTATACGCCGCTCGACACGCTCGAGGAGCACCAGAACAAACGTGTGCCTGCGCGCTTCCGCGACACCGACCTCGATTCCACCGACACGGAATTCGATGCCCTGAGGGCCGCTTTCGTCACCACGAATAAAATAAGGCACACACATAACGGCAGTGCAGTCACGCGGGTCATGGCGGTGCTTCGTACGGTCGGTTGCGCATGGGATGATGGAGTTTCTGGTTGCACCATGTGCGACTTTAAGAGCTACGCGGTCGAGGGAGTGGGCGTGGCCGAATTAACCAATCAATTAGAAGCGGTGGTCCGGGGCTTCCCGTCGAACGTCGCTCACTTCGAACTGCTCACACTGGGTTCATTCTTCCATGATCTGGAAGTGCCGCGTGAATTCAGAAAACGTGCGATGGATATTTTGACCGCTCAACCGACCATAAAGAGCGTCCTCGTCGAAAGCCGGGCTGAGTACGTCAATCTTGAGCGTCTAGTGGAGGTAAAGGCTCGGCTACGCGGAGATCAGACCCTGGAATTGGGGCTTGGTGTCGAATCCAGCAATTCGAGACTTCGCAATAAGATCCTGAGAAAAGGTCTTTCAGATCGATCTGTGCGGCGCGTGATGGAGGTTTGCAAGGAAGCAGGGGTGCGGTTCGTAGCTTATTTACTGGTCAAACCCCATACCTTGGATGAAAAGGATGGCATTATCGACGCGGTTGACGGCGGCGAATGGATTTCGAATCTCGCTAAATCCATAGGTGTTGAATATCGAATTGCTTACGAGCCTGTATTCATCACTCATGGGACAATGCTTGAGCAGATGTTCCAGGAGGGAAGCTATAAAATCTTGAACCTGTGGTCGATTGTGAGCTTGGCAAAAATATCTGCGGATCGCCACTGGCCAGTATTCTTTGGCATGAGCGACGAAAATCTGTCTGATGAGCGATTGCCTCGATCCTGCCCGACCTGCAGCGCGGCGCTTCGTGATGCGATCCAGCGTTTCAATTCCTCGGGAGATCCGAGCTGTTTTGATGGATTGGACTGCGCCTGTCAGGAGGACTGGCTTCGGACAGTTGATGCCCTTCCTTCGGAATATCGGGCCGCCGTCTAATGTGGCACTTCCCAAGTCGACTGGACGCCCTCATCAAGCGTCCCTCGTCATATAAATTGGGTTATCTGATGTGATGGTGGGCTGTTCGTTGTCGGGTTGACAACATTTCTCGCTTCCAGCTTGGTCTGCCACACATTAATCGCGCCGATCTTTCTGACTTGGAGAGGACGAAAGGGCGGTCGGTGCTCGGCCCATACTTGAACACGACTGCCTTATGGCTGTGCGAGGTCGGCCAATGCCACGAAGCCGAGGCCGGTCGGCGACTGCGCCAACGTCCGCTCCTGGCACTTTATTGACCTAGCCTCAAAGGCAGCAATCGGGTTCGAGCCAGACATCTGAATTATTGTTCAAATGGCCGCTTCGTCTGAGCAACATTGCCGTTCGTGCCCGTTGCGGCAAATGTCTGCAGAGGAGATAGCCGCCCTTTCGGCCGTTCATATTCTCAAGAAAGCGCATGGCGGGGTTCACCCAGCCGAGATCCCGAATTTTTAACCCCGCGTTTTGGTGGATATTGAGCCACCATCACACGCCGCATCGACGCGGCCCGAGCGCGTTGCGCGTGGCGAGGGACCAGCGCGCGCCAATCGTGAAGAATCGGTGAACTTTTAAAATATTGAATTAATTTCAGGTGCTTGCAAACCCTCTCACATGTGAGAGCCGCGGCCTCTCACACCCCTCATCCGCCCTGTGGGCCATCTTCCAACCCCTCGAAGGCCTTGCCCAGCCTGGGCAGGCGGGCGCGTTTCAGGGCGCGGCGAATTTCTACCGGGGTCTCGGCATCCGCCCGACCGGCGGCAGAGCGGATCACCGGTCTCATCGCCTCCGGTGCCTGGCTCAGCAGTTCCCACAGGAACCCGTCCGGATGGCGTGGTGCCACCCCGCGGGCGGCAAGCCTCCGGGCAGGGAAGTCGCGCAGGTTGAAGGTGACGAGCACGCTCGCCCCGGCAGCAATCGCGCCGGCCAGCACATGGGCGTCCGCCGGATCGGGCAGCGAGATCGCGGCCTCGACCTCTGGGTCCGGCACGGTCATCGCCTCTGGAAAGGCCGCCGCCGTCTCGGCCACCGACCGGTCGATGCCGGCTTCGGCCGCACCCCGGCGCAGCGCCGAAATCCGCCATTCGTCCAGGACACGGCGCGACCAGCGGGGGCGGATCAGCTTTGCCTCGGCCGCGCCCAGAAGGATACCCCGCACCAGGGGTGGGTAGAGGACGCAAGCGTCCAGGAAGCAAACCGGCCTATCCATCGAGCCGGTAGAACATCGCCTTCAAATAGCTGGTCTCGGGCAGCGCCACATGGCTTGGGTGATCCGGCCCGGCGCGGCCCGAATGGATCAGCGCGGCGTCCCGGCCCGCCTGGACCAGCCCTCGGACATTCGCCTGATGGAAGGCTTGCGGATTGGCGGCATGGGAACAGGAACAAAGCACCAGCCAGCCGCCTGGTTCAACCAAGGGCGCGGCCAAGCGTGCCAGCCGCTGATAGGCGCGCAGCCCGTTCGCCAGCGCCCCCTTGTTGGGCGCGAAGGCTGGCGGGTCGCAGATCACCATGTCAAATCGCTCGCCAGCCTCGCCCAGGCCCTTGAGAGCGTCGAAGGCATCGGCCTTGCGGGTTTCAAACCTCTCCGCCACGCCGGTCCGCCGCGCGCCCTCCTCGGCCAGGGCGAGCGCCGGGGCAGAGCTGTCGATGCCCACCGCCGAGGCCGCCCCTGCCGCCAGGGTGGCCAGCGCGAAGCCGCCGACATGGCAGAAGACGTCCAGCACCCGGGCGCCCTCGGCCAGGCGCTGGGCGAAGGCATGGTTCTCGCGCTGGTCATAGAAAAGGCCGGTTTTTTGGCCGCTGGTCAGGTCGGCCAGATAGGCCGCCCCGTTCATTGGCACCTCGAAAGGTCCTTCGATGGTGCCCCGGGAGACCTTTAGATATTCGTCCAATCCCTCGAGCTTCCGTGTCCGCGATGTGGCATTGACGACCAGCGCGCCGGCACCGGTCACGCACATCACCGCCTCGGACAAAGGCTCGATCAGCGCCTCGGCCCACGCGGCGTTCGGCTGCAGGACGAGCGCGTCGCCGAAACGGTCGATCACGACTCCAGGCAGGCCGTCGCCCTCCGCATGGACCAGCCGGTAAAAGGGAGCGTCGAACAGTGCATCGCGCAGGCGCAGCGCGCGTTTCAGCCGTTCCGCCAGCCAGGCCTCGCCAATATCGGCCACCGGGTCTGGGTCCAGCAACCGCGCGGCGATGGTCGAGCCCGGGTTGAACGCGGCGGTGCCGAGCGCCCGCTCGCCATCCGCCAGGGTCACCAGACTGCCCGGTGCCAAATTGCGCGTGCGCCGGTCCAATGCGATCTCGTCGGCAAAGGCCCACGGCGCGCCCCCGGCCAAGCGGTGCCCCCGCTTTGGGCGAAGTTTCACGATGGGTCGTTGGGGTTGGGGCATCGCGCGGCTCCGCTGAGGTGCCTCGTGCTAGCCCGGATCGGCGCAAAGGAAAAGGGCGGGCCCGGAGGGGTCCACCCTTTCACCGAACAATCGCACGCTCACCCGGCTTATGCCTGGGCGGCACCCTGCTTGACGATACGCAGACCCGTCGGACGCGGGGCCAGGAAGCGCCGCAGCATCGTTCCGAGCTTCGCCACGCCGTCGCGCATCGCGCGTGCCCGCATGACCTGCGCCCGGGCGATCGCCGCCTGCATCTCGTCGTAGGTCGGGTGATAAGGTTCGAATTCCCTTTTGGAATCGGTCATTTCTGTCGCCTTTCCTTGGCTGCCGGCAAGGCCCGTTCCCGTCCGCCGGGGCCGGTGCGCTTGCCGATGCCGGGAAGATAGGCGCGCGCATGGCCGATGAGATCGGCCAAATTTGCATACCGGCTTTTCGCAGGTGCGAAATGAGCCGATTGCTTCTGTCACAATTCCCGCGAAGAGAGAATCTGACCGGATTTCGGAAGGTTGACGCGATTTACTGCGAGGGACCGTTACTCAGAACGCGCAACTTCGCTGCCCTCGCGGGACGAGATGACCAGCAAATCGAAGAGGTGCCGGGCGAAGGAGCGGAAGCAGACAATCTCCCAATCCGTCTCGGACTTGCGCCAGATGCCGACGGCGATGTCGGCCAGATGTGTTCGCCTGGCATGGCCGATAGGGAAATCCGACATATCCACCGGAGCGCCCTTGGCCAGAGCTTCGGCCACGCCGACGCCTTCTAGCGCGATCACCGCGCGGGCATCCGAGACGTCGAGTGCCAGGTGATGCTCGCCCGCCAGGGCGCTACTTAGCGATTCGACCAAGGTGCCGGCCTCGTCGTAGGCGGTGAACAGCAGCAATTCGTCCGGCGCCATCCAGACCGCGCCCTTATCACCGTCGAAGGTGGCCGAGAGGGCCCCGGGCACGTCGACCCCGACCCCGGCCTTGACTGCCTTCTTCAATTTCGCCGAGCTCGGATCGCCGCGCAGCGTCACCTGACCGATCGGACCCCGGTCGGCGATGCGGATGGTCTGGCCGGCACCTGTCTCGGCGCAGTTCAGCGTGGAGACGGGATCAGACATTCTGCCGCGCTCCTTCCTTGTCCAGGAAGACCGGATCGACGATCCGCGCCTTCATCACCTTGCCCTCGCCGACGGGGAAGCTCAGCATCTCGCCCATGCGGCCGGCGCCGCCTTCGATCAGCGCCATGGCGATCGCGCGGTCCAGCGTCGGCGAGAAATAGGTCGAGGTGACATGGCCGATGGTGCGCATCTTCTCGCCATCCGCCTTGACCTCGGCGACCGCATGGGCGCCGTCGGGCAGCACTTCCTTCGGGTCCTCGGTTTCCAAACCCACAAGCTGCTTGCGGTCGGGGCGGGTCAGGTCGGCACGTTCTTGCGCCCGCTTGCCCAGGAAGTCTTCCTTCTTCTTCGAGATCGCCCACGAAAGGCCCAGGTCTTGCGGGATCACCGTGCCGTCGGTCTCGTCACCGATCATGATGAAACCCTTCTCGGCGCGCATCACGTGCAGCGCCTCGGTGCCATAGGGCACGATCCCGTGCCCGGCCCCGGCCTCGAGCAGCGCGTTCCAAAGCTCCAGCCCATGATTCGCAGGGGTCGCGATCTCGTAGGAAAGCTCTCCGGAGAACGAGATGCGGAAAATCCGCACTGGGCAATCCGCCAGTTCCCCCTCCACATAGGACATGAACGGCAGGCCTTCGGCCGAGATATCCAAGTCGGTCCCCGCCGCCTCCAGCACTTTCCGGGCGTTGGGACCGGCGACCGCCACCTGCGCCCATTGGTCGGTGACGTTCGTGGTGTAGACCTTGAAATCCCACCATTCGGTCTGAAGCCACTCCTCCAGATGCCCATGTACCCGGTCCGAGCCGCCGGAAGTGGTATGGACCAGGAACTCGTCCTCGCCCGTGCGCACCACCACGCCGTCATCGAACAGGAACCCGTTCTCGTTGCACATGAGGCCGTAGCGGCAGCGCCCGGGCTTCAAGCTCGACATCATGTTGGTGTAGATCAGGTCCAGGAACTTGCCTGCATCCGGCCCCTTGACCGCGATCTTGCCGAGCGTCGAGGCGTCGAGCAGCCCCACTTGTCTCCGCGCGTTCAGGATTTCACGGGTCACCGCCGCGTGGCGGTCCTCGCCCGGGCGCAGATAGCAATAGGGGCGGAACCAATCGCCCACGGGCTCGAAATCGGCGCCGTTGGCGGCGTTCCACTCGTGCATCGGTGACTTGCGGATCGCCTTGAAGAGAGGCCCCTTGGCCGAGCCGGTGATGGCGCCGAACGAGATCGGCGTATAGGGCGGGCGGAAGGTGGTGGTGCCGACCGCCGGGATCTCGGCGCCCAGCTCGTCCGCCAACAGCGCCAGGCCGTTGATGTTCGAGGTTTTGCCCTGGTCGGTTGCCATGCCCAGCGTGGTGTAGCGCTTGGTGTGCTCGACCGACTCGTAGCCCTCGCGGGCGGCGAGCCGCACATCCGCCGCGGTCACGTCGTTCTGGAAATCAACGAAGTGCTTGGTCCCGTGGGCGTATTTGCCGCGTGCCGGCGTGAACCAATGGGGCGTCATCGGCGCCATTGCGGGCTCGGATGCGCTGGGCGCGGCCGAGCCGCCCCGGTCGTGGCCGCAGGCATCCGCCGCGGCGCGCCCGGCGGTCACCGCATCCGCCAGGATTTCGGTTGTACCCAAATGCCCATTGGCCGCACCTGCGCAGATCGTGTTCGGCGCGCCATTGCCGCCCGTGGGCGCTCCGCGCTCGGGCGCGGGCCGGAACATGGCGTGCGCCTCGTCCCATGCCAGCTTGCCGCCGCAATGGGAATAGAGGTGGACGACCGGCGACCAGCCCCCTGACATGGCGACCAGGTCGCAGGCGATCTTCTCGGCCCGGCCGCCCAGTTGGCCGGTTCCGGTCAGACGCCCGATCTCGACGCCGGTCACGCGTTTGCCGCCTGTCACCTTGCCGATGCCGTGCCCGGCATGGACCGGAATACCCAGGGCGCGCGCCTGGTCGGGCAGGGCGCCTGCCGGCTCGGCGCGCACATCCATGATCGCGGCGACGGTGCCGCCAGCCTCGTGGATCGCGATTGCCGAGCGGTAGGCGTCGTCGTTATTCGCGCAGATCACCACGCGGCGCCCGGGCAGGACGCCCCAAAGCCGGATATAGTCGCGCACGGCGCTTGCCAGCATCACGCCCGGCATGTCGTTATTGGCAAACGACAGCGGCCGCTCCAACGCGCCCGTGGCGACGATGATCCGCTTGGCGCGCACCCGCCAAAGCCGGTGACGCGGGGCGCCCGCCAGGCCCGGCCGGTGATCGGCGACCCGTTCATAGACCATCGCATAGCCGTGATCGTAGAGCCCAGCCGCCATCGCCCGGGGGCGCAGCGTCACGTTCTCCATGTCGTCGAGCGCGTCGACCTGCGCCTCGGCCCAGTCGGCGCCCGCCTGGCCGTCGATCTGGACGTCGGTCTCGGCATTGACCCGGCCACCCCAATGGGCGGTCTGTTCGACCAGCATGACCTTCGCCCCGGCCTCGCCCGCGGCGCGTGCGGCGGCCAAACCGGCGACGCCCCCGCCGATCACCAGCACATCACAAT
>Ga0224508_10002612_pt1 | contig 15192 bp, 14 predicted proteins | sample SF_Jan12_sed_USG_4_FD_170157 | JGI IMG/M metagenome (GOLD analysis project Ga0224508, IMG submission 170157) | Sediment microbial communities from San Francisco Bay, California, United States - SF_Jan12_sed_USGS_21 | ecosystem: Environmental > Aquatic > Marine > Sediment | place: USA... | reverse complement strand
CTGGATATATGACGCGCGTTGGCACGGGAACAAACGGAACGTCGCGCCAGTACAATCGCACGGCAATCTCGATATCGAATTCCATACGAGAACTGATCTTGCGGCTATCGATCAGGCGCATGCAAGGTTCCAGCGGATAGACGCGGAAGCCACACATGGCATCCGGAATGCTCAACGACAGTGTTTCCACCCAGACCCAGAATGTCGTAAGCCAGCGGCCGTACATTCGGCTCGCCGGTGCCGACTCATCGAATTGTGGATCGCCGGATATCAGCGCTGCCGGGTTTTTCCAGGCCTCGTCCAGCAACACACCTAGATCGCCAAGATCATGTTGACCGTCGGCATCGACCTGCACGGCATGCGTAAAACCGTGCTCGGATGCCTTGCGAAAGCCGGCCTGAACGGCGGCTCCCTTGCCCTGGTTTTCAGCGAGGGTTACAAGCTCAAACTCGACGTCGGAATCGGCATCGAGTTTAGACAGGATCTCCTTCGTGCTGCTGTCACTGCCGTCATCAACGACGAAGATTTGCAGTGCGTAGCTCGCCAGCTCCTCGAGCGTAGCCGCGAGGGTGTCGCCGTGATTGTAGACGGGAATAATGACGCAAGGCTTCATGGTCGCTAGTCGAACAGAATTCTGCCTTGCGAATGGACACCGAGTTCCGACATATAGGAGAAATGCAGCTTACCCCGTTGTTCCGAATGCTCGAGCGTAAGCTTGAGTCGCTCCAGCGGTTCGATAATGCGATGAAACTTCAAAGCCTCGATGCCACTGAACCGGGACTTGAGCCCGAGGCGCGATTTGGCCAGTTGAATGGCCCAATGCACCTGAACTACGCCAGGCAAAACAGGTCGCTGCGGAAAGTGACCCTGAAAATACACTAGTTCTGCCGGTACGTTGATATCGAAATCCGCTCGCGGCGCTGCAACCGACTCTTTGACGATCTCTGGGTCGATGACGTTCATTGATCAGTCAAACAATTCACGGATTACGGCTGGCTGGCGCTTGCCCTGCGGATTGACGGGAATCGCATCGACATAACGAATTTTCTTCGGCACCGCTACCGGATCCAGCTTGCTGCCAAGCGCCTGTCTGATCCTCTGCCCGACATCTTTGCGCCCCAGCTTCTCGAGCTCGGTTGCGCCGCCATCGCTAAGTTGCACAACCAGCCCGACGTATTGCCGCGTGCCGTCTTCGAGTGCCGTCGCAGCGGCGTCGGTAACGGTCGGCAAGCCGATCGCGCACTGCTCGATCTCGGCCAGGGACACTCTCTTTTCCTCTATCTTGACGATGTGATCGCCACGTCCGAGTAACTCGAAGGAGCGATTCGACTGCAGTCGGACTTTGTCGCCCATGCGATGCCAGCTGCTCAGGCCCATGAACGGTGAATTGACCTCTAGAAAACCCTCGTCATCCTGCCTGACACGAACCTCGGGTAAGGTATGCCAGGCCTCTGCCGCGCCGTGATCTTGCTGGCACCGCCATGCCACGCCGCTGGTTTCAGTACTGCCGAGCACTTCCACGGGACAACTGCCCAGAAGGCGCAATGCATCAGCGGCGGCATAATCGGGCAGCATGCCGCCAGACGAAAAGATGATGCGCCACTCCGACTCGACCGGATCCTGCAGGTGCCCGATACGTTTCAACAAGGCCGGGCTCGTAACGAGCGCGCCTCTTGCGCTTACGTCGCCAAGCAGGTTCTCCGGATACTCGAAATTGTACGTGGCAAACGCCCGCTTCGTTACGAGGGGCCAAAGGAGCCGAAACAACAGGCCATAAACGTGCCGGTGTGAAACCGTTGAGTAGACGCTCGCGTCACCGATGGACGCTCCAAACAAGGATTCGAGAACATCGAGCTCGGCCTCGAAATTGCGAATTGTCCGGTAGACCTGCGTCGGCTCCCCGGTTGATCCCGAGGTGAACAGCACCAGATCGGATGTTGCCGGAATTATCGGATCGACAAGCTCGGCAGGCTGCAGCTGGTCCAGCGCGACAACCGGTTTGGAGCTCGCGCCACCTGCACTCGAACGCACAATGCCGTCGAATTGCAGCCCCCTGCCTTCGTCGGCCAACATATGTTCCGGAGCGAGGACCGGCGTCTTGCCGGCACTCCAGCAGCCATACAACGCGCAAGCGAATTTAAAAGCGTCCGAACTGTCGAGCGCCCAGTAGCGCAGGTCCGATGCAGAAAGAGCGGCGGACAGGCCCGCGACGCTTGCACGGAATTCCGGCCACGCGATGTCATGCCCTTGCCGATCGAAGCAAACGACGTGCGTCGAATCGACTTCGAGCAGTCTTGTAAGTGGAGTTACTGTCAAGGTGCCGCGCCTCTCATTAAATGAGCACCTACCGGCAATTCGCCGGAATTGCGTATCTACGCCACGCTGCCGACGAGTTCTTCAACGGCGTCTACGACGTCCTGGACGGTTCTGACACTCTTGAACTGGTCGGGTTGAATTCTCTTCTTGGTGATTTCCTGCAATCGCACGACCAGATCGACAGCATCGATACTGTCGAGATCCAGGTCCTCGTAGAGTCGCGACTCCGGCCTGATATCCTGCTCCTCGATATCGAACAGTGCATGCAGCTCGCGAATTACATCCTGAAATATGTCGTCCCGCCCCGCCATTGCCATACTACTCGCCACTGCTGTTCACAAACCGGGCAAGATTGGCGACAGATTCGAAATGCCCGCGAATTTCCTCGGAATCGACATCGAGATTGACGCCGTATTTGCGGCGAATCGCCACACCGAGCTCGAGCGCATCGATCGAATCCAGTCCGAGGCCCTCGCCGAAAAGCGGTGCCGTTGTGTCAATATCATCCGGGCTGAGATCTTCGAGGTTGAGCGCTTCGATGATGAGTTCTTTGATCGCCTGTTCGGTCTCATTCATTGTGTGTCGTTTTCCATGAACTTCCTATGCATCAGCTCAGTCAACCTGCGCGAAGCCATGCTTGGTTCCTCTCCAGCCCTTTTAAAGGCTGCTATATCGAGCCTATCACCGACTCTCATCCGCAGACAAGGACGCCGTGGTGGAATTTCGTACCAGTGCTCCGCCTTGGTCAAAGTCGAAGGCTTACAGCTGATGTGAACCATTTGTATCGGCACATTGGACGCCAGTGCAATCCGCGCCGCACCGCGACGCAAACGCATCGGCTGACCGGGCACGGTGCGTGTGGCCTCAGGGAAAATGACGAGCGTTTCGCCCTTATTGAGCTCTTCGACGCACTTCGTCACCAGCTCTTCCGAGTCGTTGTTCGAAATGTAATTGGTCGCGCGGACGACTCCACCTAGAAACGGATTCCTCCATAGAGCACGCTTCACAATACAGTTGCCATGTTCGGCCTCTGCCAGCAGCTGCACAACGTCGATCAGCGTCGGATGGTTGGCAACAACGATAAGCCCGCCTTCTCGCACAAAGCTCTCTCTGCATTTCGGGTCAACGTCGAAGTCGAATACGCCCAGCCCGTGCATCATCCACAGAAAGCTGCGAAAGCTTCGATTCACCACTGACCGCGCACGCCGCGCACGCGTTTCCCTGTCCCTCGAGACCAGCGAGATCGCCGGGAAAACCAGGATTGCCAGGATCAGCCCACCGACCCCGAAGACCGTGAATGACACCGCCGTGCCAAGCAGGCGCCAGGTGCGATTGATCAGCGCTCCCATTGCCATCCCTGGCCATCCGACGTCAGAGACAGGGACGCCTCGTCAGATTGCAGCCAGGAAAGAAACTGCGGTCCCTGCGGCAACGCCTGTTCGTCGCCCGGCAGGCGGCCGGTCATGCTGATACCGTCTCGCTCGGCAACACGCAGCAGCATCGCCAGCGCATGATCGCAGTCGACCTGGGTGGAGTACGGCCGGTATTTCTCCGGTATGACTTCATCGACATCCACGAGTAACACGCGTTGTGCCGGATTCGCCGCCAGGTAAGCCTGTGCCTCCATCCAGCCATACGCGAACGTGTTGGCCCCGGACGCCATTGACATGGAGGGTGCATTCGACGAGGCAAGAATCGTAAACAGGCCGGAGCTGGTATTGTGAACCGACTGGGCGAAGGCGGTTGGCGAAATTTCGGTGCCCTCACTGATGGCCTCGAGGATATCCTGCGTGCGAACGATTTCGCCGTGCTGTGAGCAGAAGATCGAGTAGTCGATCGGCTCACCCGCCGCTACCTCGAGCGCCACGGCAAGCGCCATTTTCGACAGCCGGCTCGTGCGCCGGCGCTGCATCGCCGGTATCAGCTCCGCATTGGGAGCACCCTCAACCGCATGAGCGTCTGCCTGCTGCCAGTGCCGCGACCATTGCCCGGGGTCACCACTCTCGGGAGACCAGAAACTCCAGCGTTCAACCTCTATGCGCAGCATCGATGTTGCTGCCCGGAATCAGCCGGGCGCGCAGCATTGGCTATTCGGCGAGCTGCACGACGTCACCCACCATTGTGACACCGGCCATGATTGCCCCGGCGCCGCATTCGAATTCGGTGGCGCTCGAAAACTCATTCTTATAATAGTAACTGTGAATATTCACAACGGCGTTCCCGCCTTCAGCAATCGCCCGATCCTGCAGAGTCACCATAGCGGACAAGAATGCCCACTTACAGGCTTTACGGTCGCTCTTGCCCACGCCGTTGGTTTTTCTGTTGGCTGTGTACGTACCAATCTCACGCTCGATCGCAGGATGCGCCTGATCGCCAAAATACAAACGCACCGAACTCTTGAGCACACCCTCGTCCTCACCCCAGGCCAGAGCCTCTTCGATCGACACCTTGAGCAGCGTATTGCGGGCCTCACCCGTCGAGTAACTGAACAAGAGCATCGAAACCAACACCAAGTAAGTTAAATGTTTCATTTTGTTTCCCGTTGCCTTGGAGGCGGTAACACCTGATATTGTTGGTAATGTAATCACTCCGGCAGGTAGAAATCAAAGGTATTTGGCACAACATGAAACCTCACCTGACAACACTGCTGCTCATATCCAGCCTGCCCGTTTTGGCAGGCTGCCTCGGCATGGCGCCGACCGAGGTGCCGCTACCCGGCATCGAGGTCGCAAACACCGCATCACGCAACAATTCCCTCGTCATCATGCTGCCGGGCCGGGGTGATCGCGCCGACACTTTTATTCGCCAGGGATTCGAAAAGGCCGGGCAACTCCGCGGTTTCGACACAATCGCAGTCGATGCCCATTTCGGCTACTACATGGAGCGCAGCCTGCTGCCGCGACTGCACGAAGACATCGTTCTGCCGGCCCGGGAAGCGGGTTACAAGAAGGTGTGGCTGCTGGGCATTTCGATGGGCGGATTCGGCTCATTACTGTACGCGGCCGAGCATCCGGATCAAGTCGATGGTGTCATCCTGTTGGCCCCTTACCTGGGCGACCGCAAGCTGGTCGAGGAGATTCACGACGTGGGCGGGCTCGCAGCCTGGTCCGGGGAAGGCTCCCGCTTCAAGGACTACGAGATCGGTGTCTGGACCTGGCTGCAGAATGCGACCAACGGAGAATCGTCAACACCCGTGATCCTCGGCTACGGCGAGTCGGATGGTGGTGCGAGAGCACACGCAGTGCTCGGTGCCGCACTCGATCCCTCGAGCGTCTACACGCTCGAGGGTGGGCACAAATGGACAACCTGGGGTCCGCTCTGGGAAAAAATTGCGGCGGACCTGGAGCTTTGACTGCCCTCAGGCGTTACCCAGCATTGCATTCATTGTCGGTTTCTTGAGCCAGCCGGCAATATCTTTACCGAGCGTCTTGATACAGCGGCCGAGGATGTCACACGTCCCCTTGAACCCGCCGAATGCGCCACCGCTCGAGTATCGCGACGCGGTAAATGAGCCGATCAGCTCGCCGTTCTCTTTCAATTCGCCTCGCACCGTGACTGACTTGGGACCGCTCCAGGCACCGCCGCCGGTGCCGAGAATATGCGTAAATTCGAGATAGAGGACCTTACCTGCGACGTCCTCGCCCGGGTCTGGCGAAATGACGACCTTGACGCCGCGTTTAGCTGCGTCTTCGATGAACTGCGGCAGCCGGGTTTCGAGCGTGCAGGATCCTTTGACATCGCTTGAGGCACCACTGTTTTCGGCAAACGGTACAGGGCTGACCAAAGTGTAGCTTACATCCTCGGCGCTCGAGGCCATCGACATAAAAGTGAAGGTTATCGAAACACCTGCAAGCAAAATCTGGCGCATTGGTCTCTCCCCGGGGCAGTCAAGAAAACCCGATCATACATGGATTCAACCCGGCCGAGGACTGCTGCGCGCTTGCCAGGCAAGCGCGGGCCTGATGTATTCGCTATTGCCCGTCGTGGCTGCGATACACGCCGAAGTACACGAACGGGCTTTTGGCTTTCTGGCCCGGCTTAACTTCGTCGGGCACCTTGTGGCGGACCGGCTTTATGCTGCGCAAATAGCTGACGATCGCCGTAACATCTTCCTCGGTCATCTTGGTATAGCCCTGCCATGGCATGACGGCGATTTTCCGGCCGACGTGACGGCCGACGCCCAGGCGAATCGCCTGCGCGATCTGCTGATCGCTCCACAGTCCCAGGCCCGTATCTTCGTCCGGTGTCAGATTCGGCGGATAGATGATCCCGGGTGCGTCGTTACCAAGCGGATTCGTGTAAGCGATTCCTGTGCGTGATCCGGCCAGGGCCTTATCAAAGTCCGGGACTCCTTCGAGTGCTCCGTCCGTATGGCAGGCTCCACAACCGAGCAGCTCTACCATGTATTCGCCGCGCTTGACCTGATACAAGTGTTCAGGTGCGAAGTTGCCCGGCGTCGGGTTGGGTGCGTCCAGAACCGTCACCGCGTCGATTTCTTCGTAATCCTGCAGCGGATTTTGCTGCGATTCGCTGGCACAGGCGAACAGCATGAACGGTATAACCGGCAGTAATCGTTGCAATTTCATGTTCAGAGCCTCCGGACCCGGCCCTGTGGGCATTTTCTGCCCGCCATGATGCCCGGGAAATATCGGAAAACACATACTGTGTTCTGGATTTGTGGCCGTCTGCGGCTAGAATGTGACCGTGCCAGAGAATCACGACCTCAGCAAGACTTGCCGACGGAATGCGCCGACCCGATTTGGCGCAAGAATCGTCGCGCTGGTGCTTGGCCTTGCCGCTCCGCTTGCCACGTGGGCGATTTGCTCCTGTGGATTCGGTGACGGCCAGTTCACCCTGACGACGATTAACGTAGACGGCAACTTGGGCGACTGGGCACCCGTGCATGCCGATCCGGAAAACAACGTATGTGACGGCCCATCCGGTGGCCTGACCGATCGAGACGCGCCGGTGCAATCGACCGGTCGTGACTTGACGCATTTCGCGTATACCTGGGATTCGAACAACGTCTACCTGTTTACCGAGCGGGCTGGCTCAACGTCAAATACTCAGTCGTTCGCGTACTACGCCGATATCGATAACGACGGTTTGATGGAGACGAATGAACCCGTCATCGGCGTCTCCTGGCAAGGTAGTAATCGCCGTGTCAACGTTTATGTATTCACCTACGTGTCATTGGCCCCGGCCGGTGACCCGATGGTCGACGCAAGCGGCTACGGCGACGGATATACCCTGCCGGGCTCCTTCGCCAATGTTCCATCGAGCGGCAATCCGAATCGAAGCGGTACATGGGGTTCGTCAACCGGGCTACAAATGGAGTTCTGGGTCACGTGGGCCGAGCTCGGGGTCGTTCCCGGCACGCCCTTTACGTTTCATGTTGGCACTTCAAACGCGTCGCTGGGTGCGAGTAGCTTCACCGCTCAGGTCGACGATAATTTGAGCGGCTGCGGCGGCAGACTCGGCTCAACAACGATTCCAGGCGTCGATTTCACGCCCGATCGTTCGTTTTCCGGATCCGGCGGCCAGACCGTGGTCGGAGTGCACACGCTTACCAATACCGGTAATGCCGCCGACAATTACGATCTTGCTTCACTCATCAGTGGCGACTTCACGCCTGCGATCAGTTACTACGACGATACCGATGCAAGTGGTACCCTGACCGTTGGCGACACATTGCTGTCCGACACCAATGGCGACGGTAATCCGAATACCGCCGTGATTGCTCCGTCCGCATCTGCAACGATCCTGATCGCCTACGATATTCCCGCCGGCGCCGGTGCCGGTGAAAACGCATCGATCGTCACAACGGCCGCATCGAATTTTCAGCCGCTGGTAACGAGCGTTGTCACTGACACGATCAACATCATCCTGCGGCCAATTCTGGAGATCAGCAAAGTCGTTTCCACCGTCGAAGACCCGATCAATAGCACGACGAACCCGAAAGCGATTCCCGGCAGCGAGGTGCTGTACACCGTGACTGTCGAGAACCAGGGTTCCGGCACAGTCGACACCGACTCTCTTGAAATCACCGACGCAGTGCCGAATGACGCTTGCCTGATCGTAACCGACATCACCACACCGGGCTCCGGGCCCGTGCGATTCGAAGACGGCACGCCTGGCAGTGGCTTGAGCTATACGTTCCTGGGTCTCCTGAATACTTCGGATGACCTGGAGTTTTCGAGCAATGGCGGCCTGAATTACAACTACCTGCCGATGGCAGGCCCGTCCGGTTGCGATCCGCTGATCACGCACATTCGCATCAATCCGGGCGGCGCGTTTGCTGCCGATACAGGCTCCGGATCGCCGCAGGCAATATTTTCATTTCGTGTTCTTGTCAATTAGTCAGGTGAGATGACCAGCCGACTCGCGCGCCGCCTTACGATCCTTAGCTTACTACTTGCAACCATGGCCGGTTGTGTATTTTCTGTACTCAACGAGGATCTCGAAAAACTCGACGACGTTTCGCACCTTTTCACCGGCACGGTTTCCACCGAGGTACTTCAGTTTCACGCGACCGTGGTTGTCGCCCTCGAGGACCGGGAAGCCGCGAACATCACGAGCTTTCGCATGATGTCGGGTCCCGGTGTGTTCGAGATCAGAATGGAAAAATCGCCGAACTATTTTTTCGCGTTTGGCGACATGAACAAGGATCTGCGATTTCAGCCCGACGAACCCTATGCGTGGGCCGCAGCGGGTGAGGCAGTGATTCCGACTAACGGTGCCACATTCAACGTCGATATCACGATCGGAGCAGCCGATCAGCCGCCCTTTCCCCGGCGTTTGGTCGATCTGCCGCTCGAAGATCATCTGAATAATTATGTACGCACGCATGTAGGAACCGTTTCGTCACTGGACAACCACCTGTTTTCGAACATGCAGGGCAGAAAAGGCCTTTGGCAACCCTTCGCCTTTATGGAAGACGGCGGTACCGGCCTGCACTTCCTGGAGCCGTACGACAGCAACAAGATCCCGGTACTTTTTGTGCACGGCATCAACGGCTCACCGCAGGACTTCGCGTCTCTGATCGAGCAGTTGGATCGATCCAGTTTTCAGCCCTGGGTGCTGAGCTATCCATCCGGGCTGCGTCTGTCCTGGCTCGCGCGGGGCATGTTTCAGTTTATCGAAGTCCTGCACCGCCAGTACAACTTCGACGAGTTGCATGTGGTTGCTCACAGTATGGGCGGACTTGTATCGAGGGGTACCTTGAATCTGTGTTCCGAAAACCACGCCTGCAAATACCTGCGCTCCTTCACGTCGCTTTCCACCCCGTGGAACGGCGTCGACTCCGCACAGAGCGGTGTGAAATGGGCCCCTACCGTGATACCCGTGTGGCACGACCTCGACCCTGCCAGCGAGTATGTAACAACCCTGTTCGACACGCCGTTACCGAACGACGTGCCGTTCCACCTGGTGTTCGGCTATCAACAGGACAGCATTCTCGCCACAGAAAGTAGCGACGGCGTCATCAAGCTGAACAGTCAGCTACGCGACGCTGCGCAGGAGCAAGCGGAGACAATTCGCGGCTATGACGAAGGTCACGTGAGCATCCTGCGCAGCAAAGCCGCAATCGGCAACATCAACGCGATTCTACTGGAGTCCAGATAAGCGCTGCGGTAGCACTGCATGGTGCCTGCGGGATGTGCGTATATCTCCTGATCCGGTGTTAGCGGTTCAATTTACGGGGGAGGCGGATACGTATGTCTGAGCAGTTCCAACCGATCGCCGCAGATCAATTGATTGCCTGGGTATTCTCTGAACTGGATAGCCGCAATTCGGTGTTCGGTATTCCCCGCCAGCACTTCTTTACGCCGCGCAGCGAAGCGCCCTACCGTGTCTCGGTCTTCGGCCATCCGCTGGACACTCCCATCGGTCCTGCTGCGGGGCCGCATTCGCAAATGGCACAAAACATCGTCGCTGCCTGGTTGTGCGGTGCGCGTTACATCGAATTGAAGACCGTACAGACGCTCGACGTCCTGGATGTGCCAAAACCCTGCATCGACATGCAAGACGAGGGCTACAACGTCGAGTGGTCGCAGGAGCTGAAGGTGCATCAGTCTTTCGACGAATACCTGCGTGCCTGGGTACTCATCCATGCTCTGCACCATAAACTGGGCTTCCCCGGCGAGTCGCCCGGCGTCGTGTTCAATCTCAGCGTCGGATACAACCTCGACGGCATTCAGCAGCCGAATATGCAGTGGTTCCTGGATCAGATGCACGACAGCTCGGCGCATAAGTCTGCGCTTATCGACCAGACCGCACGCTTCTATCCCGAGGTTCGCAGCCTGGACATACCGAATCGTCTCTCCGACAGCGTGACGTTGTCGACGATGCATGGCTGTCCGCCCGATGAGATCGAAAGCATCAGCACTTATCTGTTGCGTGAACGGCAATTGCACACTCTCGTCAAATGCAATCCGACATTGTTGGGTCCCGAACTCGTCAGGACAATATTGAATGTCGACCTGAAATTTTCAGATATTACGGTTCCCGATGAGGCGTTTGCCCACGACCTGAAGTACGCAGATGCGGTGCCGATGCTAACCAATCTCAAGGATGTTGCGCAGCAATGCGGACTCGAATTCGGCGTGAAGCTCAGCAACACGCTCGAGGTGGAGAACTCCCGCGGCGTCTTCGATGCGGCACAACAGATGATGTACCTGTCCGGACGTCCATTGCATGCGATCACGGTGAATCTCGCTCACAAGCTGGCCGAAGAATTCGACGGCAATTTGGCAATGTCGTTTTCAGCGGGCGCCAGTTGCTTCAATGCACCGGACTTGCTGAGCGCCGGCATGCAGACCATTACGGTCTGTTCCGACCTGTTGAAGACGGGTGGCTACCTGCGATTGCTGCAATATATCGACAACGTCGAGGATGCGTTCCTCGAGACGGAATCGCACAGCGTTGAGGAATACGTTCTCAAGGTAGCGGGACCGGATTACACAACTGCAGATGCGAGGACGGCAACACGGCTCAATCTACGTCGTTATGCAGAACACACACGCTACGACCGCAATTACATCAAGGACACATTCGACACATCGCACACGAAGACGGCGCGCGCATTGCACTTATTCGACTGTATCAAGGCGCCCTGTGTCGACGAATGCCCACTGAATCAGGTCGTGCCGCAGTACATGGACGCGGTCCGCGAGGGCGACTTCGAGCGGGCATCACAGGTGGTGCGTGCCGACAACCCCATTCCCTGCATACTCGGACGGGTTTGCGACCATCTATGCGAACAAACCTGCATCCGCAGCCACCTCGATGAGCCGTTGGCGATTCGCGACGTCAAGCGCTTCATCACCGACCGTGTAGCGCGCCCTGACGTCGGTCAGCAGATAGCAGCGACCGGCGCAAAAGTCGCGATCATCGGTGCCGGGCCCGGTGGCATGGCGGCAGCAATCGAACTTGCAGCTGCGGGTCGTACAGTGGAGGTGTTTGAGCAGCACTCTTACGGCGGCGGCATGGTCGGTGGTGCTGTCCCGGAGTATCGCCTGCCACAACCCGTTTTCGATCGTGACTTTGATGCATTGCATGACCTCGGTGTGACAGTTCACTACGACATGCAGGCCGGACGCGATTTTGGCCTGTCACGGCTGCGCCGCGACGGTTTCGAGCACATTGTCATCATGGTTGGTGCGCAACTGAGTAAAACACTGAGCCTCGAAGGCGAGGACTGCGACGGCGTTATTGACGCATTGACATTTTTGCGCGACGCGCGCGAAGGGCATGCCATCGAGTTTGGTGCGCACGTCGGCATTATTGGCGCCGGCGATACCGCAATGGATTGCGCACGAGTTGCACGACGGTGGTCCGACAGCAAGATCAGCCTGATCTACCGGCGCACGATCGACCAGATGCCAGCCGACCGCGAGGAGATTACGCACCTGCTCGAAGAAGGCATCGAAGTACTTGAGCTGTGCAAGCCGCAGCGATTGCGGGTTGCAGACGGTAAACTCAAAGCGCTGATATGCCGGCGCATGGCCTACACGGGCGATTACGATGCGTCCGGCCGCAAGATTCCGCGGGAAATTGATGCCAGTGACTTCGAGTTGCCGCTCGATACCCTGATTCTCGCGATCAGCCAGCACGCAGTTCTGGACTTCTTTGATGGCGAAGCGATAGAAGTCAATGACCGCGGCTATATCGCGGTCGATCCGGAGACGTTCGAGACATCGCTGCCTGGCGTGTATGCCGGGGGCGATGTTGCCAATGATGGCCCGGCCTCGATCGTCAAGGCGGCGGCGGCTGGCAAGGCCATTGCCGACAGCATACTTGGGCGCGACGCGCGCGGATCGGTCGCTGCGGATGTCGTTACATTCGATCCGGCCACCTTGCTGCGACGTCGAAGTCGCCGCGAATGGCGAATACCGGCTGCACAGCTACCCCTCGAGCAGCGCCACGGCTTCGACGAAGTCGTGCTCACCTATGACGCGCAACAGGCGCGTGCAGAAGCGTCGCGATGCCTGGACTGCGATCGCTATTGCAGCCTTTGTGTCAGCGTCTGTCCGAATCTGGCGCTGCTGACCTACGAGATGGACCCGCTCGATGCAGTGGCTCATCAGGCCTTCCAGGTGGCGGTGCTCGCCGACCTTTGCAATGAATGCGGCAACTGCACGACTTTCTGTCCGACAGCGGGCGCCCCTTACCGCGACAAGCCCCGGCTGTATCTTGACCGTGCCGAATTCGAGGCTGAGACGGACAACGCGTTCATGCTGCTCAGGCAAGGTGACGAGTGGGCGCTGGACGCCCGCTGGCACGGCGCAACGCATCATATCGATCTCGACGACGAACAAGACGCCACCGAGCCCTATGCGTCGATGCGCCTCCTGCTACGCGGGCTGCGGCACTCGATGCCACACCTGCCAACGGCGCAGACCGTCGAAACCGCCACGACGGACCCGGGAACGGCCCCACAAATATAGGGATTAGCCACGACCGACCCGCGCCCTCTTCGGAGTTATTCTCAATAAAAAGAGGCTATTACGATGAGTTCCCTGCTGATCACCAACGGTCGCCTGGTGACACTCGACAAAGACAATCGCTTTGTCGAGGCCGGCAGCGTTTATGTGGAGGAGCAGAACATCGTCGACGTTGGTGATATCACTCCCGGATCGTACTCGCCCGATCGCACTATCGATGCGCAAGGCCGGCTGGTCATGCCGGGCCTGATCAACGCACACCACCATTTGTATTCGACCTTCGCGCGCGGCTTCAGGCCGCCCGGCCCGCCGGCTCGGAACTTCGAGGAAAACCTCAGGAAGCTGTGGTGGAAACTCGACTCGGCACTCGAGTCCGACGACGTCTACTACTCCGCACTGCTCGCGTTGATGGATGCGGCTCGCGCCGGCTGCACAACGATCGTCGATCATCATGCTTCACCGTCCTGTTGCGAAGGCAGTCTGGACCAGGTGGAACGGGCCTTCCGCGAGGTCGGCCTGAGCGGCTGTCTTTGCTATGAGGTTTCGGATCGCAACAAGGCAGGCGAAGGGATCGAAGAAAACGAGCGCTTCATCCGCAAATGCCGCGAATCCGACGACGCCCAGATGAGCGCGATGTTCGGCTTGCACGCACTGATGACATTGGGCACAAAAACTCTCGAGCGCTGTGCCGAAGTCGGCCAGGCACCCGACGTCGGTTTCCATGTGCATGCTGCTGAAGACGCGATCGATGTGCAGTTGACGACCGAGCGATACGGCCAGGGTCTCATGGACCGCTTCCTCGAATTCGGCATCCCCGGCCCGAAAACGATCTTTGTACACGGCACCCATCTTGAGCCGCGCGAAATGGATCTGCTGCACTCGACCGACTCGATGCTCGTCAGCAATCCCGAGTCCAACATGAATAACGGGCTACGCGTCTCACCGATACTCGACATGCTGCGTCACGGCGTGACCGTGGGTATCGGTACTGATGGCATGTCGTCACACATGATCTCGCAGGCTCGTGCCATGTATTTGCATCAGCGCACCGATCATCGCGACCCGACGCTGGCGTTTGCCGAGGCCTGCGACATCCTGTTGCAGAACAACCGCGCCATTTGCGCTCGCTTGTTCGACGAACCCCGTGGCGCACTCGCGCCCGGACAGCTCGCGGACATCGTTATTCACGACTACGTTCCGTTTACTCCTCTGACTGCAGATACATTTTTCGGGCACCTGTTGTTTGGCCTCAGTTTCAGCCGGGTGCGTACGACCGTCGCGAGGGGACATGTCATCGTCGATGATGGCTGTCTGCCGCAGCTCGACGAGGCGGCAATACGCGCAAATTGCGCCGAACGCGCCGCGGCCATCTGGGCAAGAATTCACTAATTCGGCATTTCGATGAAGAGCACCTCGACAAACAGTTGGGACAATTACTACACGCCAGGAACCGTGGCTGAAGCTGTCGAATTATTGCAGCGCTACGATGGCAGAGCTCGGGTGATTGGCGGCGGCACGGACCTGGCGGTAGAAATTCGTCGCGGCCTGCACCGGCCCGTCGAAGCGATGGTGGATGCGACTCGTATCGCCGGCCTCGGCGAAATCAACAGGGAAACTGACTACATCGTGATCGGCTGCGGCGTAACGCACAGCCAGATCGTCCGGAGTGACCTGATCATCAGGCACGGCACCTGCCTGTCCGAGAGCTGCAGCGTTATCGGCGGACCGCAGGTGCGCAACGTCGGCACGCTCGCCGGCAATGTCGCACATGCATTACCGGCCGGCGACGGCACCATTGGCTTCCTGGCCCTCGGCGGTGAAATTGAGGTTGCCGGTGCCGCTGGCACGCGCTGGATGCCGGTCGAAGATTCATTCCGTGGCCCGGGTAAGAGTTTTATTGATCGCAATCGGGAGGTGTTGACGCGGCTGCGCT
>Ga0224508_10002611_pt1 | contig 15192 bp, 13 predicted proteins | sample SF_Jan12_sed_USG_4_FD_170157 | JGI IMG/M metagenome (GOLD analysis project Ga0224508, IMG submission 170157) | Sediment microbial communities from San Francisco Bay, California, United States - SF_Jan12_sed_USGS_21 | ecosystem: Environmental > Aquatic > Marine > Sediment | place: USA... | reverse complement strand
AACCTTCTCGAAAACGAGTAGAGCCCAAGACCAAAGCAAAATCCACTCAACACCGTGGCTTCCCCGGGGTTCGTGCCGCTCGCCCCGGAGCCGCGCATCATTCTAGAATCCTGATGTTAATGCACGCCACGCGTCACAAGACGAGGGACAACGAGGGAACTCCAGGGGCAATTGCGGGACAAGAGCAAAATCGCACACTCCCGCATCGCGCTCTGGGAGGTTATCGATTCGTGACGAGATGGAACGCCGTAAGTACCGACTCGGATGCGACTTGCGCGGACGCAAGATCGGAGCCGATCAGAGATAACCTCCCACAGAAGGCCCGCTCGCCGAAAAACCGGCGTCGCGAAACCTCCCACAAACCTCCCAGAGGCCCAAATTCAAAGGACAAATCCCACAACACCGGCTGATTCGTAATCAGCAGGTCAGCGGTGACGCGCCTACGGCGCGTGACCCATAAGGAAAAAAGCATTGATGACGTGCGGGTTCGACTCCGCTCGTCGGCTCCAATGTTCGCAACGAGTTAGGCGGTTGCCGCATCGCAACGTGAGCTGTCGTGTAGGCCACGTGTAAGGCAGTTGTGCTCGCCGGTTCCGCACCGCGCTTGTCTGCCCGGCCCACTGGGGCCGCCGCGGGCCAATTTCAGCCTCTTGGTGAAGTCGCGGGGTTCACGTAAGGGCATATTATCGGACTCCGACGCCGCGCCCGTACTCGGTGAGTTTCAAAAAATGGCGCTTGTTCCGCTTACCGCTTTCCGAACCTCGTAACTCCGTGTGACTCGGGGTCAGACTATGAAATGTCACATCGTGCGTTTGCAGAATGCGATATTTCATAGTCTGACCCGCAATGCACGCAATGCAGGGAAAGCGAAGGAACGGAGTTGGCGACCAGGGGTCCGTTCAGGGCGTGATAACCTGCCTATATGTCGTCGCCACACTCTCACCGCCCACTGACCGACACATCGCCCGCCGTAGCGGAGGTCCAGTTCCGCATCTTGCGCGAGATGCCGGCGTGGCGGAAGGTGCAACTCGTGGAGGACGCCAACCGAACGGCGCGTCAACTCGCTATGGCGGGGATCTCGCTGCGCCGTCCCGATGCGTCGGAGGCTGAGCGCTTGCGCCTGCTGCTGGACCTCGTACTGGGTGAGCCCCTGGCGACAGAGGTTTATGGACCGCGGCCGCTAGCCGGAAAGTGATGACACCGGTTGATCCCGAAGCGCTTCGCGCCGCCTTCCGCGTTCTCGACGCCCTGCAGAATCTCGACATTCCCTACCATCTGGGTGGGTCGTACGCCAGTGCGATCCACGGCATTCCACGGCAAACTCACGATGTCGATCTGATCGTCGACCTCGCACCGGACAGGATCCCCGCGCTCGCGCTTGCGCTCGAGAGCGAGTTCCATTTCGACGAACAGGCGGCAGCGCGTGCGGTCGCTGAGCGTTCGAACTTCAACCTGATCCACTACGCGAGTGGCGTGAAGGTCGATCTGTTCGTGAAGGGCACGTCGACCTTCGACGCCGCAGAGTTCGATCGTCGCCTCACGGCCCGCCTGGGCCAGGACTCCTCGCGCGAGGTCTTCGTCAAGTCCGCGGAGGACACGGTATTGCGCAAGCTGCTCTGGTACCGCATGGGCGACGAGGTGTCGGACCGCCAGTGGGAGGACGTTCGTGGAATCGTCGCCATCCAGGGAGAGCGCCTGGACCGCGACTACCTCACGACCTGGGCCGAGCGCCTCGCTCTCAGCGATCTTCTCGAACGCTTGCTCGAGGACGACTGAACCGCAGCGCCAGCCTTCTCGTCACGATTCAGCAATTCCGAGAATTCCGAAGTCGGTGCACGCAACGCTCAGCAGAACTCGGGACAACCAGGGACATCAGAACGGTATTGCGGGACAAGCGTGAAATCGCGCACGCCCGCTTTGCTCTGTGGGAGGTTGTCGTTTCGCCCCGACACCGAAGGCCGTAAGTATCGAGATTAATGCGAGTTGAGCGAATCCCCGATCTCAGCCGAGTGGAGACAACCTCCCACAGAACGCCTGCTCCAAGAGAAACCGGAGTTGCGAAACCTCCCACAAACCTCCCAGAGGCCCGAATTCAAAAGGAAATACCGGCAACACCGGCTGATTCGTAATCAGCAGGTCAGCGGTTCGACTCCGCTCGTCGGCTCCAGAGGCAGACGTTCGGGTCGGGTCGAGTGGGATCGATGATCTCTGAAGTCGGGACCTGATCACACACCGTACCCGCCGGGAAATCCGGCGCGATCGAGCGAGCGACCTGGTAGCCCGTCGCCCCGAGCTGGGCCGTCCAGGAAAGACGGTCCTTGTCGGTGGGATCGGAGAATTCGCAGTGTTCGATCTCGTCGATCTGCTCGTGGCCGCCCTCGCCGGGGCAATGGTTGTCGAGACCGTCGTTGACCTCGGCGGCGCCCGGCTCGTAGGCACCCGGATTGCCGTCGTCGCAATCGCAGACGGCTCCGTGGCCGTCCGAATCGCCGTCCTCCTGCCCCGGATTGGGATCGCCCGGGCAGTTGTCGACGACGTCGGGCAGGCCGTCTTGGTCAGAGTCGATTTCGCTGACGCCGTACTCGTAGTACGCAAGCGATACGTCGTCGAAGTGGCTCTGTGTGCTCTCGGCGTCGCGGAAAACCGTCCCCGAAACCCCAATTTGGTACACGTCCCCTTACTTCTTCGACCACTCGCTCGAGAGCCGCTCGGCCTCGGCGAGTTGTTCCGGTGTCATCCCCTCGCGGGTGCTGTCCCTCACACCGATGGCGTGCTCATCGCCCTGCGCGGCGGCGAGTTCGATCCACGCGAGCGCCCGCACCGGGTCCTCGGGAACACCCTCCCCTCGAAGGTACATCGCGCCGAGGTTGTACTGCGCCGCTGCGTGACCCTGCTCCGCGGCGCGTCGGAACCACTCGACAGCTTTCGCATCATCCTCGCCCGCGCCTTGGCCGTTGTCGTACAGCACGCCGAGGTTGCTTTGGGCCGCCGCGGATCCCTGCTCCGCGGCTCGAGTGAACCATTCGACCGCCTTCGCGTGGTCCTGGGGGACGCCCTCCCCGTTTAAGTAGATCAGGCCGAGGTTGTATTGCGCCGGAACGTGGCCCTGTTGCGCGGCCTTGACATACCACCCGACGGCGGTTGCTCCGTCCTCGGGAACGCCCTCGCCCTTGTCGTACATCAGCCCGAGGTTGTATTGCGCCGGGACGTGTCCTTGCTCCGCTGCCCTGGCGTACCACTCGACCGCCTTCGCGTCGTCCTCGGCAACACCCTCACCGTCGGCGTACATCACGCCGAGGTTGTACTGCGCCTGCGTGTACCCCTGTTCCGCCGCCTTGGCGTACCACTCGGCCGCCTTCGCGTTGTCCTCGGAGACACCCTGGCCGTTGTCGTACATCAGGCCGAGGTTGTTCTGCGCCATCGCGAGCCCCTGTTCCGCGGCCCGGGTCAACCACTCGACGGCCTTGGCGTCGTCCTTGGCGACACCTTCGCCGGTGTCGTACAGCACGGCGAGGTTGTATTGCGCCGAGGCGTGTCCCTGCTCCGCAGCAACCGCGTATAACTCGGCGGCCTTCGCAGCGTCCTCGGGAACGCCCTCCCCTTCCTCGTACATCAGGCCGAGGTTGAATAGTGCCGAGACGTGTCCCTGCTCCGCGGCCCGCCCGAACCACTCGGCCGCCTTTACGTCGTCCTCGGCGACGCCCTCTCCGTTGGCGTACATCACGCCGAGGTTGTCTTGCGCCGAGGCGAGCCCCTGCTGCGCCGCCTTCGTAAACCACTCGACCGCCTTCGCATCGTCTTCCGGGACGCCCAGACCGTTGGCGTAGAGCACTCCCAGGTTGCTCTGCACCGAAGGATTGCCCTCTTCGGCGATCTTGGTACAGGGACCTATAGCCGCGCCGTAGTCCTCCTCTCCAAGGGCCTTCACGCAGTCCTGGAAGTCGTTCGCCGCGACGCCGGGACCGACCAGAAAGACGAGCATCAGAAACGAGGTGGTATATCTCATCAGGGTCTCCTCGGGTGTTGTTATAGCGCATCCTCCGGTAGTGCGACCTGCGGGAGGTCGAAGAGCTCGCGCGCCTCTGGTCGTCGGTTGAATTGGATCTGCAGGAGTGAATCCCCTGGATTCAGACACCGCAATAGGAGGCGGTCGCGATGGCCGACGAAAAAGAGGGAAATGTGCTGGAGTTCATTCCCGACAAGGGGCGGCGTTCGTTGTTGCGAGAAGGAATCGATCTCGAGGAATTAGACTAGATATCGAAGTCACCCCATGCCCATTGGAACCCTCGAGGGCCGGGGCCGAGGAGGCCGTCATGTCGAAGCGATATTCGGGGATCCTGCTCGTCGCGCTGGCCGCCTTCTCATGTGACTCACGCAACACCAGCAAGATTGGGAGCGCAAGATGAGCCGGCCGGAGATTGTTTCGCAACTCAAGGGCTTCCTGGCGGAGAACTACCCGGATATCTCGATTCGGATTGAGCCGTGGAAGGATGATCCCGCCCGAGACGCAATCTACTTCGAAGAAGAGAAGTTCAGCGTCCTTTATCCGATGCAGCGCTACCACTACCTGATCCATTCGATTCCTCAGGATTTCTACGAGCGGCACCTATCAGAGGCCGTTTGGGTGGAGCTTGCGCCTGGAGAGACGGTCGACGATTTGCGGTATCCCGACGAGGAAATGATCGAGAGCATTTCGCCAGACGTCATGAAGGCGCTGGGAAGCTCGGGGTTCTTCGCCGCTCTCGACGATCTATTGTGTCCCGAGGATGAGACCGCAGAGCCGGAAGCTTGTCATGGCGACTTTAGGCACGCGAAGCGAGTTCTGGCTGAGAAAGGATTCGGAGAGCGGGACGGAATCGATGAAGTATTTGATATTTCCCACGTTCTAATGGCGGAAGGCGCGTTCTGCGATTGCGAAATCCTCTACAACGTATCCGAGGAGAATAGATTGAAGACCAAGTAATGGAAGGAACGCGCAAGGACGCTCGAAGCCCATTGGAGAATTCCAGAATCCTGATGTTCGTGTACGCTGCGCTCCGTGCGACGCGGGACAACCAGGGAACTCCAGGGGCAATTGCGGGACGAGGGTGAAATCGCGCAAGCCTGCACCGCGCTCTGGGAGGTTATCGATTCCCTCCAAACGATTGCACCAGCGACCCTGCGCGGGATATAGTTTCTTGCTAGGCAACAAAAACAGGAGGTAGGACAATGCCCAAGTTCATCGACACCCATCCTATGGGTTCGTTTTCGCCGGACCAATTGAAATCGCTTCAGGACGCCCCAAAGGACAAGTTCGGTGTGACACACCACGACATCCTCTATAACAAGGAGACAGACAAGATCTATTGTGTCCTTGATGCCCCGAATGAGGAAGCTGTGAGGAAACACCACCAGCACGCCGGGATCGATTGCGATTGGGTCGAAGAGGTCGAATCCACACGGAAATAGTTTCAACGGCCACCCGCGGTGACTCTCAGCAGGTAAGACTGGTTATTACCGGATGGATGGAGAAGGCCGGATGAGACTACGGAGCTTGCTCCCCGTGGCGGTAGCGTGGATCACCGTCGGCTGTGCATGCGCGCTAACGACGCAAACCGACGCCCCGCTTGGGGAGCCGATCGCGACGTTCCTGGAGACCGGCGTCCATCTGGCCACGCCCGCGCAAGCGGGGCCCGTGCTCGCGGCGTCGGACGACTACACGCGCGCGCACGGTGACTATGAGCGCGCCCTGCGCATGCGCTCGACCGAGCCTGTGTCGGAGGCCGACTTTCTGGAAGACGCGGGCCGGAGCGCGCGAGACTGGGAACCCGAGGCGCGTGAGCTCTGGACGAACGCCGTGCAGGTCATCGCCGAGGCGATGCGCGGCCTGCAACTCGATCTACCCGCAGAGATCTTGCTGATCCGAACGCGCCCGGACTATGAATCCGGACTTCCGCACACCCGTGGCAACGCGGTCGTGCTCCCCGATCCGACGGACGGGAACGCGATTCGTCTGCTCGCGCACGAGTTTTTTCATATCGCCTCGCGACATGACCCCGGACTGCGGGACCGGCTCTTTCCAATCTTTGGGTTTGAGACCGTCGATCCGGTCGCGGTGCCCGAAGCGTTCGCGACGCGGCGCCTCACGAACCCCGACGCGGTGCACTTTCACCACGCGGTCACCGTGACGACGCCCGACGGCCCCGCGCAGGTCGTCGCGATGCTCTCCTCCAACACGCCGCTCGAGGAGGCGGTCAAGGCGGACAGCCTGATTCAGGTCGCCGAGCTCAACCTCGTCACCGTGGATGGCGCCAGAATCTACGCGCTCGCGGATACGGACTTCGGGCAGGTCGCGAGCATCAACACGGGCTACATCATCCATCCGGAGGAGGTCGTCGCCGACAACTTCGCGATGATGTGTCTACGGCGAGCAGGGCTAGAGGTGGAGATTGCGCAGCCGGCCTACGTCGACCGGCTGGAGGCTGAGCTCACACGCTAAGGCAACTGCGCTTCCTCAGTTCTTGTGTTCGAATACGTGAACGTCTCGTTGGGGAAACGGGATGCTGATGCCTCCCTGGTCGAGAGCTTTCTTGATGCGCTCCGTGATTTCGCGGGAAGCGCGGTTATAAGTGACCGACTCGACCCACGGACGGACGGCGAGGTTGACGGAGCTGTCACCCAGTTCGGCTACGGACACCGAGGGCGCCGGGTCGTCCAGGACGTAGGGGCTGGCCTTCATCGCCCGCAGCAGTACTTCACGCGCCTTGTCGATGTCGTCCCCGTAGCCGATGCCGATAACAAGATTCACGCGCCGCTTCTTGGCGTCCGTGTAGTTGATGATCTGATCCCCCATGACCTGGCCATTGGGGATGATGATCTTGGTCTTGTCGGGCGTACGCAGTACGGTCGTGAAGATCTCGACTTCTTCGACCAACCCCTCGGTGCCGGCCAGCTGGACGAGATCGCCGAGTTTGTAGGGGCGGAAGATGATCATCAACACGCCCGCAGCAAAATTCGCCAGCGACCCCTGTAGTGCGAGTCCGACCGCCAGGCCCGCCGCACCGATCACCGCAATCAGCGACGCCGTCTGAACGCCGAGTGCGCCGATCGCAGCGACGACGACGAAGACCAGCAGCACCGCATACAGCATATTTCTCAGGAATTTGCGAAGCATGTCGTCCAACTTGCCTCGCTTCATCACCCGGTCTGCGACGTTCGTCAGCAGCTTGGCAACGAAACGACCGATGACAAAAATCGCCAACGCCTTGAAGGCAACGATCCCGTACTCCACGGCTATTTTCGTGATTGTTGGGATCCACTCTTCCATGTTCATGGCAACTCCAGAAAGAACTATCTAAGTCAATGACCCGGAAAGATACACAACGCAGTAGTCGGAATGGTCTCACATATATCTCGATCATCGAAGTGTGGAAAATTAAATCTGTCCCTGTAGGATTGACACCGCATGAAGATCGCTCTTTATCACGGCTACGAGCTCGGCGGTTCGGGTAGCAACGAGTACACGCGCTATCTCGCGTTGACCTTGGCCAAGCTCGGCCACGAGATGATGGTGATCTGTGCCGACCTCGAGCCGGAGAGCTATGACTTTCTTAGCCGAGCGGTGGCCTACGACAAAGATGGAACGCCGACGGAGCTTTTTACACGCGAAAACAAGCTGCCCGCGCCGATCGGCTTGCATCAGCTCCCACGAACCTCGGTCTACCCGGTCTACATCACCGACAAGCAGCGCTCCGGTACGGTCAAGGCGTTTCACGAGATGAGCGACGCCGAGATCGACGAATACCATCAAGCGATGGTCAAGTCGGTGACCCGGGCGCTGAGTGACGAAAAGCCCGACGTGCTCCACGTCAATCACCTGATCTACCAGCCGATCGTCGCAGCCGAGGCGTGCAAGGTCACCGGCACACCCTTTTATGTCGTGCCCCACGGTTCGTCCATCGAGTACACGGTCAACGAGGACAAACGCTTTTTGGACGCCGGGCGGCAAGGGCTCGAGGCCTGCCAAGGCGTCGCATGGATCGCTCGCGAAGTACGTGATCGCGTGTTCAAACTCTATCCCGAGCTCGACGCCGAGATCCGAGGCAAGAGCCATATGGTGGGTGTTGGCACCGACACCTCACTGTTTTCACCGTTGGAAAAGAGCGCCCGGGCCCAGGCGATCGCCGAGCTGAAGTCGATGCATCGACCTGGCGGCAAAACCGCTGCCCAGCGACAAGAACTGAAAAACGCTCTCGACAAGGGTGACCTTCAGGCGACCCAGGCGTATTGGAACGCCTACAACCACAAGCTCGAGGACGACGATCTGCCGGCGATCCTCGACGGCCTCCCCGTCGACGAGGACATGATCTTCTTCGTCGGTGCGATGACTTACGGCAAGGGCATCCAATCGCTGATCGCGGCCATGCCCGGCGTGCTCGCGCGCCGACCGAAGACGCATCTGGTGCTCGTCGGCTCGGGGACCTATCGCGAGGTGCTCGAGGCGCTCTGTCACGCGCTGCAAAGCGGGAACCTCGAGCTCTTCGATCGACTCGTCGACAAGGGCAAAGACCTCGAGCGCCAAAAGATGAGCGGTCCCCTCGAAGATCTCGCGGCCTACGCCGCCAAGACCGAAAACCGCGTGGTGCTGGAAGAGCTCGGGCCGAAGCTCGCCGGCCACGTGCACTTCATCGGCCGCCTCGACCATCCGCGCCTCAAGTGCATTTTCCCCTGCGCGCAGGTCGGCGCCTTCCCCTCGGTGGTCAAAGAGGCGTCGCCGCTGGTCTTCATGGAGTCGCTCGCCAACGCGGTGTTGCCCTCGGGCTCGTATCACTCGGGACTACGCGAGGGTCTCGACGATCTCAAAGAGCACCTTCCCGATGCGATCTGGCAACGGATGAAGTTCGAGGTCGAACCGGCGACGCGTATCGAGACGATGGCGGACAACCTGGCCGCCCTGCTCGATGAGCTCGAAGAGCGCGAGATCGGGCCGGGCCTGCGAAAGCTCGCCGTCGACCGCTACGACTGGAAAACGGTCGCGGAGTCTTTGGTTGTCCTCGCCCAGACGATCGTCAATCAGCAGGTCGCGCCGGGCTAGCGCTCGTGTCCTCAGTGCACCGAGAACTCGCCGGCGGAGGATTCGCGAGTACCTCAAGGACCTTGGCGATCATGGTCTCGGTGGTGAACGGTTTTTCGAGAAGCTGGATCGACGGCGGTAGCACGGCCTTTCTCTCTTGAAGTGTCTCCAAGGGGTACCCCGACATGAACAGCACGCGAAGCCCCGGGCACCGGGACACCAAGATATCCGCCAATTCGACGCCGTCCATCTCGGCCATTTTTACGTCGGTGATCAGCATGTCGATCGGCCGGTAGTCGCGAAACCACTCCAGCGCCAACCGCCCGTCGGAGAACTCGAACACGGTGAAGCCACGAAAGCCCAATCAACGTCGACTTCCGCGTTCTTTGGAAGGAACAGATCGTCGCCCCTGCGCTCATGCGCGAGTTGGATGACGACTGCATCGCGAGCCGATTTGTTCCAGCGGAACTGCAAGGCAACGTTGCCAAGGTCCGTTGTGCCGTGTTCCTCGGCCCCCAGGATGCTACCTCTACTGCTTTGGCCGTAGGCCTGGGTCAGGTAGCCGAAGACCTGAAATTTCTTTGGGGAATCCTCCGCCGATGCCGGGAAAAGGGCCAGGCCGAGGCACAGCAGCATTGTAGGTGCGTGCGGATTCAGCTTGTAGTTCAAAATCCCCTCCTCCTCGACCAACGACGCTCTTATCGACAGATTATCGCACCGACCGCGCACAAAACTGACGGGATCGTGTGAAATCCACCCGCTCGAGGGTCCACAAAGACCGCAACCGGCATGAGGGAGGAGGTGAGCCTGGCTGACGGTCAGTCGGGTCCGCCGGTCGTCCGTGTTTTTCCTGAATATGGCTCTTTAGTTCAATAGGAGGTTCCATGCATCCGTACAGACTTTCCCTGCGGAGCGTCTTCGCGCTCCTGCTGATCCTGACCGCCGCGCGAGTCGTCGCCGACGAAGGCAAGATCCCGCTCTGGGAGCAGACCGTTCTCGATTCCACCGCCGCGGGCGTGGACATCAGCGGCAGCTACATCGTTACTGAAAACATCAGCGCCGGCGCCGGCTCCGGCCCGGTCCTCACGATCATCTGTGACGGCACCGACGAGGTGGATATCGACCTCAACGGTTTCACCCTCTTCGGCGACCCGGGCGGTCTGGCCGACATCATCAAGGCCGTCGATTGCCGAACCCTGAAGGTCCACAACGGCTCCCTACGCGCGCTGGGCCCGCCTCCGGGCGACGCCCTCCACATCGATACGACGGAGAAGGTCACGGCCGAGGGGCTGCGGATCACCGACGGCGCCAACGGCATCTTCCTCGCGGCGTCGCCGAACTTCACCATTCGCGACAACACGATCGTCAACCCCGGTCTCGACGGGATTCATGTCGCCGGGGCGGGACTCCCCGTGCCGGTCAGCGGAACGATCGAGCGCAACCTCGTCAAGGGCGCCGTCGGCGGCGGGATCACCGTGATCGACAACCACTCGAGTGTCGCGATCGCGCACAATCGGATCGACCGCACGTTCGGCGGCTCCGGAATCTTCCTGCAAAACGGCAACGGCTGTCTGATCACGCAGAACACCGTCGAAGAGGCCTTCCAGGACGGGATCTTCCTCGAGACGATCGAGGTCTGCAAGCTTCACAACAACGTTTCGACATTCAACGGCGCCAACGGGATCCTGCTGATCGACGTGCACAACAGCCTGGTGATCGACAACGTCTCGGGCCGCAACGGTCTCAGCGGTATCGAACATCAGGGGGAGAGGAGCAAGTTCGACAACAACGTCCTGAGCACCAACGGCTGCTTCGGCTTGCACCTGGCCGGAAGAGACAACGACTACGCCCGGAACTCGGCGAAGTTCAACAGCGGGGCCGCGGTGTGCGGCGCTGCCTGTGGAGTCGGTCCGGTCGAGGTTTGCCCGCCGCCGTACGGAGGAGGAGCGACCGCACCGGATCTGTGCGTGGACGCCCCCGACAACGTCTCGTACTGCGACAACCTGATGCCCGGCCCACCACGCAGCTGACGCGCGGGGAGAGCTTATGAAACGTTTGATCTTCCTCGCGATGCTGCTGGCGGCTGCGGGTCCGGCCATCCTGGCGCAGACGGTCTACGTCTCTCCGGATGTGCCGACCCGGCCGAACGGTCCGCCCGGGTTCCTGCCGTGGGACCTGGTGGAGCACGTCACCGGCGGCGCGCCCTACACGCTCCAACACACGATCCCCGGAGATCCGGCGGTCGACGCTCTGCACAAGATGGACGCGTTCGACAACTGGCTGTTCTCCGTGGGTGCCGCAAACGACCTCGACGGCAACCTGCCCGACGAGGCCGAACCACGGGATGTCGTCCTCTACGACGGCGGCCCCGGTGTCTACAGCCTGTTCTTCGACGGCGACCTGGTGATCGATCCCGTGCCGCCGACATCCAACATCGACGCGATCTACCTCGACCCCGACGACGGCGGCGATCTGATCGTCAGCTTCGACGTTTCCACGACGATCTCCGGCGTGACGTTCCAGCCCAGCGAGCTGGTGCGTTACACCCTGCTCGGTGCGGTTCCCACCGGCTGGTCGCTCGTCGGCTCGGAGATCGACTTCGCTGTGTCAACTCCCGGGTACCGTCCCCGGCACGCCAACGTCACCGGTGCCGATCTTGTCGGCGGCGACTGGGTGCTGGTCGTGGACATTCCGACGCGCCTCGCCCCTTGGGGATCGCTACCGCCTCCGGTCGCGCTGCGCGGGCAGGTCGTCCGCTGGGACGGCGTGACCTGGACCCGGTTCCTCGACATGCAGGCCTCCGGCGCCCCGGGCTGGCCGAATCGCGTCGAGGTCGACGCACTGTCGTGCCAGGCCAACCCCGGGCGGATCGACTCCGCGATCCAACAGATCACCCTGGACAAATCCGGCACGGATATCACGATGAACTGTCCGGGGAGCTGCTCGAGCGGCGCCGAGTTCTACGGGCTCTACGAGGGGGCGATTTCGAGTTACTACTCTCATGTCCGGAAACCCGGCATGTGTCAGCAGGTCTGCCCCGGCGCCTTTACGTTCACACCGGCGGTGGGGAGTAGCTATTACCTGCTCGTACCGAACAACGTGAAGGAGGAAGGATCGTACGGCACCTACTCCGCAAGCAACGAGCGGCCGCAGGCGGCGCTGGCCGACCGTTGCGTCGCCGTACAGACGCTGACGGACTGCCCGTAAGCCCGCACACCGACCGGGCCCGCCCGCGATGCCATCATCGGGGCGGGCCACAACGCTCAGTTTGGAGCAACCGACACGCTAGGCAGATCGATGTAGCTCGCGTGCTCCGCGTTTCGCTCGAGGGTCAACGTCGGCGTTCCCTTCGCCGGCACCCGATCAAAGATCGCAGCGTCCGCGCCGGCAATCGCGACTCGAACGCTGTGACCTTTCGCGATCCTCACGGAGATCGGGTTGAGCCGGATACGGATCGTGGCCGTCTCACCCGGCACCGTCGGCCAAGCATCTTCGCGCGCAAAGGAATGCACCGGTCCAAACGCTTCGAATCCCGGATCGTCCTCGACCCGGCGGTGCAAGAATCGTAGACCGCCTTCGGTCAGGTAACGGCTGCGACCATCGGGCGCGACGTCCTCGAGATACACGAGCACCGCGCCGTCGGCGTGCGTCGAGTTCATCTCCAGTCGGACCACGGGAAACCCCGTGAGCTGCAGGGGCTCTTCGAGGGCCGGACCGGTGTACGTCAACATGCGCGCGTCCATCGCGGCGCGATCGTCGAGCCCCAAGACCGGTTGGCCCATCTGCGTCATCCAACGATTACCGCTTCCCGTCGATACTTCGAAATCAACCTCGTAGCGGTCGGCGCCGTCGCCGTCGGGGGGAGCCGCGGCGGACAAGAGCCCGTCGGCCCGGGCGTACATGCGCTGGGGTTTCACACCGGGAGGAGGCCAAGTGTCGCTGTTCAGGAACGTCTCTTCGCCGAGATTGTAGTAACGCACGCGTGGTTCTTTATCCGCCCCGTTGTCCGCACCCTTCAGGAAGTGATCGAAGAACCGCACACGCAGTTCGATCTGCGCTTCGATTCCCATGACGGGCGCTTTTACTTGATTGCCGACGACGTACGGACTGGCGTGAGCCCCGCCCCCATGGCTCGCGGCCTGGAGCACGACCCACTGCGGGTTCGAGAAGTTGACGAAACGCCACAACGCACCCTCCGCCGTGCCCGCGTCGAGCCAGCTGGCGATCACCAGCATCGGCACACCCGAGGCCTCGATCTCCTTCTTCCAACGTAGCGAAGAAAGATCGGCGAACGTGTACTCCCCTCCGGACAGCTTCTGGTCTCGAAAATCGACCCCGCCCACCACCGTGCCGACAGCCGGGTTGGAGGCGTGTTGCTTGACCGCGGCGGCGCGCAGTTTACCGTCGACGTCCTCGTCGACTCGTTTGACCACAGCCCCGATCGAGGGGTCGTTTCGATCCAACATGCCGACGAATCCGCCCCAAGTCCGGATGAAATCGGCGGCGAACAAACCGTAGGGCCGCGCAGGACTGCGCCAAACGTCGAAGTCCGACCAGCCGGGACTGACGGCCTTGATCGCCGGATGGCCCGTGGCGGTCAGCAGTTCGGCGGTCGTGCCGCTGTACGAAGTACCGTACGCGCCGACCTTCCCGTCCGACCAAGGTTGCTTGACGATCCAGTTCACGATGTCCCGTCCGTCACGGACTTCCTGCGGACCGTATTCGACGCTACGGGTTCCGAACGATGCACCGCTCCCACGCACGTCGACCTGGACGACCGCATAACCGTGCGACAGGAATGCCTTGTCCCAAACGTCGAGCGACGAATACGGTTTCCCCGAGGCCGGGTCTTCCGAGGCGCGCCAGTAACGAGTCAGCTCGATGAGCGTCGGGAGCTTCGCGCCGGGTGCTCGATCGCCGGGCAGGGCCACGTCGACCGCGAGACGAATGCCGTCCTTCGTTTGCACGTAGAACGAAGAGATCTCGGGGGTGGCCGCTTGCTCAGGTAGGACGGTGAGGGCCAGCAGGGTCCCGATCATCGCAAACCGGAAACGTTGGTACGTGAACGTCATGAGGGACTCCTCCGCTCCGTTATCGTCACGGATTCTGACACGGAATTCCGAAGCGAACTCGTCCAGCCGAGTCGTTCCCGAGCGATCCCTCGCCCACGCAAGCGTTGCCCGACCGCACCAGGTAATACCATGCGACGCTTGGAGGTGGGACGGCGAGTTCCGGGGCAACCGTATCGTTGGTATCGTCCGTTTCCAGGCAAGTCGCGTCTAGAAAACCGAACGGATCATCCGCGCGCAGGACATCATAGGCGACAATCGAACCTCCGCTCACCGCCGGCGGCGTCCAAGTCAATTCTTCGGGTTGCGACCACGAGAGCACGACGCCTCCGGGATGAGACCAGACGAGCGCGTCGTCGTCATCGCAATCGCAAGCGGTGACGCCGTCTGAGTCCGTGTCGGGACCGCACGCGGATGCGGTGCAGCAGTCGGGATCAAGGCAGTCGGCGAGGCCGTCGCAATCGTTGTCGTTTCCGTCACCACAACTCGAGCCGGGAATCTCGGACGATACGGGAACACCGCAGTCGAGCGGGCAATCACAGGGGCTCTCGTTCGGGCCACACGTGAAGTCCCCACAACACGACGGTGTGCCGCATGCGAAGGGATTCGCGGTGCAACGAGGATCGTCGCAACCCACGGGGCCGTCCCCCGCCATCTCGTCGCCGCAGCAAAATCTGTTGCCCGGATTCCCCTGTTGCTGTCCGTTGCAGTCGCTCTCGCAGTTAATGCAATTTTCGCCGCCTGTGGGATCGCAGAGACCGTCGCCGCAGACAACCGGGAGATTCTGACCGCACGCGCAGCCGGTGCTGCCGACGGGTACGGCGAGGGCCGTACCCGGACAATCATCCGCACAGTCGCCGACGCCATCCCCGTCCGTGTCCACGTCATCCGAGGCTGATGGGAAGCCGGAGTGGCGCCTCACCGTGCCGTCGGTGTCATCGCAGAGGAACAGATCGCAACCGCTCGTCACCACGCCCTCTTGGTCTTTACCGGAGGGCATGGCGTAGCACGTGTCGGGAACGGCGTCCGACCCGGACACGACCAGGCGATCGGAGGTGTCGAAGATCGCGA
>Ga0224508_10002610_pt1 | contig 15206 bp, 13 predicted proteins | sample SF_Jan12_sed_USG_4_FD_170157 | JGI IMG/M metagenome (GOLD analysis project Ga0224508, IMG submission 170157) | Sediment microbial communities from San Francisco Bay, California, United States - SF_Jan12_sed_USGS_21 | ecosystem: Environmental > Aquatic > Marine > Sediment | place: USA... | reverse complement strand
GACCGGAACATGGCTATTGCGTAGCGCCGACAGCACCCGATATTCGCGGTCCACGGCATGCGCCGACTTCAGAAGCTCCCCGGGCGGCTGCCGTCGCAGGACGATTGCGCCGGAGGGCGTCTCGATGCGGAATGTGGGGTTGGACTGTCCGTGGGGAAACTTCTCGATACGCACCGGACCGTGAAACCCCGCGAGATGCCCCTCCAGGTAATCCGTCAGGCGGGCAGCGTCGAGCCCGTGCTCAGCGGTCACGACCCCGGCGCTCCCCAGGTCCAGAAGTCGGAACGCTCTTTCGCCAGATTACGGGCGAGCACCATCTTGTGGACTTCGCTGGCGCCGTCGACGAGGCGAGCCGAACGGGCATAGCGATAGATCCGCTCGAGCACCGTATCCTTGGAGTAGCCGCGTGCACCATTCAACTGAATCGCGGTGTCCACGGCCTTGTGCAGCGTATCGGCGACCACCACTTTCGCCATTGACACTTCTTTTCGGGCGAAGTCACCCTGATCGAGCTTCCATGCCGCGTGCATGGTCAACAAGCGTCCCACGTGAACGTCCATCGCCGCTTGGCCGAGCATCCACTGCACGCCTTCGTGCTCATGTAGCTTCTTCCCGAATGCCTCTCGCTCCCCGACGTAGTCCTGGGCGATCTCCAGACACCGCTTGGCAAGACCCAACCAGCGCATGCAGTGGGTCAGTCGGGCGGTGCCCAGTCGGATCTGGGTCACCTTGAGCCCGTCCCCGACCTCCATGAGGCGGTTCTCATCGTCAATCGTGAGACCATCGAAAGTGAGCTCGCAGTGCCCGCCATGCTCCTCCGGCCCCATCGTCGGAATGCGTCGCTCGATCTGCCAGCCGGGCTGATCCCTGTGGAATAGAAACGCCGTCAGGCCCTTGCGTGGATGGTCTGAGGTTCTGGCGACGAGAATGAAATGCTCCGCACCACCGGCGCCGCTGATGAACCACTTGCGGCCGCGAATCTCCCATTGATCTCCACGCTTCACCGCCCGGGTCAGCATCATGCCCCCCGGGTCCGAGCCGCTGCCCGGCGCAGGCTCGGTCATCGCGAAAGAAGACCAGGCACGCCCATCGATGAGGGGCTGCAACCACCTGTCCTTCTGAGCCTCCGTCGCGACCTTCTCGAGCAACATCATGTTGCCATCGTCCGGAGCGTGGGAGTTGAAAGCGACGGGTCCGTACAACGAGCGCCCCATCTCCTCGTAACAGGCGGCCATTCCTATCACCGGTAGTCCACCTCCACCCCGTGCTTTGGAGATCTGCAGGGCCCACAGACCTTCCGACATCGCACGCTCCCGCAGTGGTTTTAGAACCGGGAGCACGATGCTCTCATGAGCGTCGAAGTTTTCCGGGTTGCTTTCCAACGGAAGGATGTGCTGATCGACAAACGCTCGCACTCGAGCGCGGTAAACCTCGATCTCCGGCGGTAGGCTAAAGTCCATGACTTGGGTCCTCTAGTCGGGCTCTCGGGCGACGCATGCCTCGTAACCAGCGATCATAGTCCGACGATGCCGGTACCTGCGAGTCTCGCGGTAACGGGCGATGAACCGGGTATTGGCCCCGTGCTAGACTGAGACTCGTGGCAGCAGGCATCTTCGTGATGCTCTTAGGCGCCGCCAAAAAGAAGCGTACCACCTGCCCATTGCGGGGCCAACGCTCAGTCAGAGAGACTGCAATGACCCGTCGCAGAGCCAACTTGGACACATCCCGCCTGCTCGCCATCGACGACGGTGAGGGCGCGGATGAGACCGGCTCTTTTCTGCGTTGATTGTCGAGATGACCCCATCCAGACCGCGGCTCACCCAGGGACCCGTCGGAGCCCATCTCCGGACCATGACCCTGCCGATGATCTGGGGGATTCTGGCCCTGATGTCGTTCAATATCGTCGACACGTGGTTCGTCGCCCAGCTGGGCGGGCGAGAGCTCGCCGCCATGAGCTTCACGTTCCCCGTGGTCATGACCATGATGAGCGTTGGTATCGGACTCGGAGCCGGGGCATCTTCGGTGTTGGCGCGCGCGATCGGCGAGGGCGATCCGCGCCGGATACGCAGACTCGCCACCGACGGCTTAATACTCGCGCTTCTGATCTCCGGTGTCTTGACGAGCGTCGGGATCGCGACGCTCGACCCGGTGTTCCGGCTTTTGGGGGCGCCGGAGGATCTGCTTCCGTTGATCCGAGCGTACATGGTGCCCTGGTATTTCGGATTGATCTTCCTGATCGTTCCCATGGTCGGAATGCACTCCATTCGAGCCACGGGCGATTCACGAACGCCCAGCCGTCTGATGATGGCGTCTGCGCTCTGCAATATCGTGTTGGATCCCATCCTGATCTTCGGCCTCGCGGGGTTCCCGAGACTGGAGCTCGTTGGCGCCGCCTACGCCACGTTGGCCGTCCGAGTGATACCCACGTTGGGCGTCGCATGGATGTTCACGAGAGGGCTCGGACTCGTGACCTTCGAGCGCGCGGGACTCAGAAAGCTCGTCTCGTCCTGGGCGGGCGTTCTCCACGTGGGGCTTCCGGCCGCCGGAACCAACGTCATCATTCCCCTGGCCAACGGTGTCATTGTGGCTATGGTTGCCGGATTCGGCACAGCCGCTGTCGCCGGGCTGGGGATCGCCACACGCGTCGAAGCGCTTTCCTTGATCATCTTCTACGCGATGTCGAGCATCATCGGACCGTTTGTCGGCCAGAACCTGGGGGCCGGGCAACGCGAGCGAATACTGATCGCACTCAAGCAGTCATTTCTGTTCTGCCTGGTCTGGGGCGCGGTGCTCGCCGTTGCGGTGGGTCTGTTTGCAACGCCGCTCGCGAGATTGTTCACCGAGGAAACCGCGGTGATTGGAGTCGCCACGTTGTATCTGTGGATCGTTCCCATCAGCTATGGCATGGCCGGGGCCATCATGGTGGCCAACGCGAGCTTCAACGGGCTCGGAAGCCCGATCCCGGCAACGATAATCTCGGTGACCCGCATGGTGGTTGTCTACGTGCCACTGGCGTACCTTGGCAAGTCGCTGTGGGGCGTACCAGGCATATTCGCCGCCGCCGCCCTCAGCAACGTGATGGTCGGCGTGGTGGCCGCGCTTTGGAGCCTGACGAGCGCGCGTCGCCATTCGAACGCCGCAGCCGTCCGAGCCGATACCGCAATGGAGGCCGGGTAACTAGTCTTCCGCCGCCAATCGCGTTCGCTAATCTGCGGCGAAACAGTAGAACAGCCCGTCGCCCCCGGTTCCCTGCAGATTCGACTGACTGCAGCCCCTGGAATCGTGCGCCGAGTTCCATGACGTCGGGTCGGATCCCCCGCCCGTACGATCGTGGTGACCCACACGCGCATTGCCGCCGCCACTGGACGACCAATTGTCACAGGTTGCGCCAGACGCGGTCCCGTCCGCGTTTGACCCGGTGAGAATGTCATGCCGGTTAGGGCTGTCGCCGCGGCCGTTGACGGTGGCGCCTTTTTCATCCAGCTGGGTCTCTTTGGTCAGATTGTTGTCGGCGTGCAGCTCTTCGACGCTGGCTGCGATCTCGACTCCCCGAGCGTTGTACCAGGGTCCCTCGCCGATGCGGTCCCGCGCGTCGACGCCATCCGTGGTGCTCAGGTAGGCGCGCCAGGTGCGTCCACCCGCACCGCCGGATTCAGCGAGTCTCTGGCAGTGGGCATCGGCGCCTTCGAGCCCCCCCAGATCTGCCCCATTGCCGGGCCCGGAGCTGGTCAGGAAGAAGCTCATGGCCGCGTTGGGAGCCTGCGCCATGGCCGGCGATCCTCCCAGAAACGACAGCACGATGGACGTTACGAGAGTCAGGGTCGTTTTCATGCGGATATCCTCGTCGTGTTTCACAAAGCCGCGGTATGACTGCGGCTGATTGTTCCCCATCAGCGACCGCCACGCAAAATCACTATCTGCTGACGGTCCTCGGTCGCAACCGTTTCCACCAGACGATAAGCCCGGTCACAAAAAGAACCGCCGGCAACAGGCCGAGAATGACCCACAGTGTGCGGATCGTGAGACCACCGAAACGCCCGAAATGCAGGTCGATGAGCACCAGGAGGATACCTTCTCCCGGCCGCTCGAAATCAAGTGGGTCCGTGTCGAACGTGTTGAAAAACCATTCGAACGGCTCCGGGAACGCAAAGTAGATCCCGGTTATGGCCCAGCCGAGTAGCAGGACGAATCCCCAGAAGCCGATCGCACTATGCAGATGCCAGCTGAAGCGCCGCGTCTTGGAGGGGCGCACGACCGTCAGGCTTCGGCGCCATCGTCGCCGGCCGGGCCACCAGAGGACCGCACCCGTCAGTACCATGACCGTCACCAGGATCGCGCCAATACCGTTTACATCGCGACCCACCGTGCCGGCGAGCAGATTATCGTGAAAGTCCACCAACCACTCCAAAACACGGAGCGCCGGCGGATACTCAGCGTCCAAACCCTCCGCCCGCGCCAGTAGCCAGCGACTCAACTCCCGCCGGAACACGACCGCGCTTCCCGACAGGCTGATGACCAGAACGTAGAGCCCGATACTGATACCGACCCACAAATGGACCTGAAAGAGCACCCTGCGCAGCGGCCGGGTCTGGGGCTGGTACAACCAGCGCTGCCAGCGGGAGAAACTCATCCAGGGCGTTACCGGTTCAGAGGGGGGGCGTCGTGACAGGCGGCCGGCGATGACGGGTGGCCTGCTCATAGGCATAAGCCAACCTCAGCATGGCCCCGTCGGCATAGGGTCGGCCCATGAACGTGATGCCGACGGGCAGGTCGTCCGTCGTGAACCCGGCCGGCACCACGATCGCCGGAACATAGACGAGAAACGTATTGAGGAACGGCACGCCTTTGGTGTTGACGAAGGGCGGGTTGACCCCGTCCTCGATCAATGTCGGCTGGTGCTCCACTGCCTTGTAGACGATGGCGTCGAGTTGATGATCCGCCATCACCTTGAGCACGTTGTGCATCAGCTCGTCACGAGCAACGAGATACTCATAGTGTTCCGAGGCTTGCGCCTCACCCCTGAACCGAACCTGCGCGTAGTGAGTAATCTCAGCGAATTCGGGAGCCGCGACCATCTCCTCTATGGAGGCGAACGGTGCCTCCGCACTTCGGTCGAAATACTCCGCGAACGACTCCTCGTTTTCCGTGGGGCTCAGGCTGCGTCGCGTCAGCAGCTCCTTGATGTCGGGGATGATGACCGGATCCACGACGGTCGCCCCCGCCGCCCTGAGCTCCGCGATGGCGCGTTCGAAGACCGCCTCGACCTTGGCGAAATCCTCGGACTCGGGCTCCGATGCGACCCCGATCGACTCCCGCAGGATCCCCAGCCGAGCACCACTCAGCCCCTCCGCGTCGAGAAAGGGCCGATAACTTCCGGAGACGTGCGCTGCGCCATGCGCCGTGAGCGGATCCTCCGGGTCATAGCCCACCATGACGTCCAGGAGCGCCACCAGGTCTTCCACCGTGCGAGCCATGGGCCCGAGATGACCCGTCAGCTGGGGCCAACCGGCAAACACTCCCCCTCGGCTCACCAGGCCAGCGCTGGTACGCATGCCGACGATGCCGTTCCAGGCGGCGGGTCGGCGAATCGAGGCGAAGCCTTCCTGTCCGACCGCGATGGTGGCGAAGTTCGCCGCCACGCTGGCGGCGGAGCCGCCGGACGAGCCGCCAACCGTTCTATCCAGTGCGTACGGATTTCTCGTTGAACCGAACAGCGAGCCATGAGTGTCGCCACCCGCTAGCTCCCCCAGGGTGACCTTCGCCAGGATGATCGCCCCCGCCTCCTCGAGCTTCTCCGTCACGAACGCGTCCCGGTCCGGGTAGTAGTCCTGAAACAGGGTCGATCCGAGCGTGGTGGGCATCCCCGCGACGTCGACCTGATCCTTGATCACGACCGGGATGCCGTGCAGAGGACCGACGAAACCGGAGGCGCGAAAAGCCGCGTCGAGCCGCCCCGCGTCCTCCATCGCCTCCTCGTTCAGTGTGATGACCGCGTTGATGGTGGGGCCCTGCTGGTCATAGGCCTCGATCCGGTCGAGATAAAGCTGGACGAGCTGCCGGGCCGTGAGCGATCCGGATGCGTAGGCACTGTGGATCTCCTGGACCGTGGTCTCGACGACATCGAAAGTGGCCTGGCTCATCCCGCTGAGTGGTAACAAAAGACCGAAAAAAAAGCAGAGAATCCGCACAACGCCTCCCCCGGATGACCCGTCAGTTCCAATGTCACGTGGACCATTCTACCCCTCAAACCGAGACGCTGGACGATCCGAGTTGACAGCCGGTGCGTGTGGGTGGATCGTAATCGTCCAGTCCAACTCGTCGAGGGTAGATCCATGTCGAGGCGACGTTTCCTCAAGTCTTCAGCACTGATCGGTGCGACCGGCCTCACGCTCAAGCTGTCCCCGGCCGATGCCCAGCACGCAGCGCCCTCAAGCGCGACGGACCGGCCCATCCGAATTCGCATGGGGGGCTACGGGCCGCCGAACACCAGCTTCAGCCTGGGCCTGAAGCTCATCGGCGATCGGTTGGAGGCCGAATTCGGCGATGAGGTGAGCGTTCAGTACCTGTACAACGTGATGGACCTGGGATACGCCGGATCCGACCTCCAGTGGCTGGTGGATGCCGGCATGCTGACCGTGGGGTATGTCAGCATGTCGGACACTCCAGAGTTAGAGCTGGCCTCCCTGCCCTTCCTCTTCCCGGACACGGCGGCGGCCCGCGCTGCGATGGACGGGCCACTCGGACGGGCGGCGGCGGCCAAGCTGGAGGCGACCAACGACTATCGGATTCTCGGATTTTTCGAGAACGGGTTCCGCCACGTCTCCAACGACGTCAGGCCCGTACGGACGTTGGAGGACATGCGCGGCCTGAAGATTCGCGTGCGGGCCGCGTCCCAGATCCGAACGTTCGAACTCCTCGGCGCAGACCCACGCGTGGTCGCCCTGGCCGCAGCTGTGCCGCAAATCGAGAGCGGCACACTGGACGGGCAGGAGAACCCGTTCGCCAATACGATCACGTACAACATCTACCCGCATCAACGGTTCTACACGGCGACGTTTCACTCTTACCTCTCGCGGCCCATCTTCGTGCACGCGCCGTCTTTCGATGCCTGGCCACCGGGTGTTCAGGCAGCGATGCGCGACGCGGCCAGAGAGGCCGTCGTTTTTCAGCGCGAGGTGCACGACAGGGAGGAAGAAGAGGCTCAGGCGATCATTCGAGAGGCGGGTGGCGAGATCGTCGAGCTGACGGCGGAGGCGCGCGAAGCGTTCGTGGCCGCCGTCGCACCGATTCATGCCGAGGCGCGCGAGCGGTATCCGCGCGAGCTCCTGGAGATGGTCGGGTTAGATTGAGCTCAACGGGACTGCGGAGTGCGCTTGAGCAGGAGCCTGGGCTGACCACCGGCCGCAGCCGCCGCACCGGGAACGCCTGAGGAAGCGCGGTTGCAGAGGAAGAGATCCTCGTCGCCATCTCCATTGAAGTCCGCGACCTCGATGTCGAAACCGTTGCCAGCCGCCGAGGCTGGCAACACGCTACCCGGCGGCGCCACCGAGAAGAAGCCGGCGCCGTCATTCAGCATGACACGATAATCCCCGGGCTCGCCCGAGAGCCGTGTCAAAGGCGCCAGAATATCCATGTCCCCATCGTCGTCGAGATCGGCGACCTGCACCGTGAAATGATCGCGGTCACCATCGGGCAGCCGCGCGGGCGCCCCATCCGTGAATACCCCGGAACCGTCGTTCAGCAGCAGATAGTCCCGCCGGGGGGCGCGCAACACGAATTGCACGTTGGCGACGATCAGGTCCAGGTCCCCGTCACCATCCAGATCGGCGGCCTTGATCTCCCGCGACTCGTCGTCCCGACGGGGCAACCGGCCTTCCGTCGAATCGACAAGCGAGCCCCGACCATCATTGAGAAACAGCTGATTCTGTCCTTCGTTGGCCACAACCAGATCCAGGTCACCGTCGTCGTCGACATCGGCGAGCTCGAGATCCTGAGTCGGCGAGTCGTTTCCCCACATCTGCACCGACGCGTCCAAGAAGTTGCCCGTGCCATCGTTGCTCAACGCTCGATCTGCGCCGTTGTTACCGATGAGAAGATCCAGGGCACCGTCACCGTTCAGATCCATCACCGCGTGAGCGTTCGAGACACCCTGCACCGGAATGCGATCGCTGGCATCGGCGAAAGTGCCGTCGCCCCTGTTAAGATAGAGCTCATTGACCTGATCGTCCTCACTCACCACCACGAGATCCAGATCAGCGTCGTCATCGAAGTCCGCGAACTCGATGTCCTCGCTGTCGTGTCGAGTCCTGGGCAGCCCTTGCGATGCGTCCGAGAATACCCCGGCGCCATCGTTGAGCAGGAGGATATTCGTCTGAAACTCCATGGCCAGCGCCAGATCAAGATCGCCATCGCCGTCGGCATCTCCCGCAGCGGCGTCCATGCACCGTCCGGCCAGACCTGACGGCAGGTTGATCCCGGTCACATCGGTGTAGAGAGCTTCCTGAGCCCCCACCCTGGCGCCGCCCAGCCACGCGGCACAGCACAGTGCGACGACGCCGATCGAGTGACGCATGGCCGGGGCTAGTGGCTGGCTTCGAACACGATACGCACCACCCGGTCGTCCTCCGGACCCGGCTCGAAACGGCCGTCACGATTACTGGTGCCCATGTAGATCGCGCCGTCCGGGCCCACGGCGAGCGCTCTCACCCGGCGGTATGTGCCCACGGCGGGCACACCGTCACGCCAGACACGACTGTTGAACCATCGCTCGACGCCGGTTACGCGATTGGGATCCTCAGGGTCCTGAAAACGCATCCGGACCAAAGCCTCGGACCAAAGCGCTGTGAGATAGAGATCGCCCTCGTGAAAGATGAGATCCCCCGGAGGCACCGACGGAATCCACGACAGGATGGGGTCCACGTAATCGGCAATGCCCGGAGCGCCCACCACCCGTGGCCAGCCGTAGTTCTTGCCCTTCTCGACGAGGTTGAGCTCGTCGAACGCACCGATGCGAGGCTCCCACTCCGTCGTCGGACCGTGGTCGGCCACGAACAGCGCACCGTCTCCGGGACGAAAAGCGATACCGAGGGGATTGCGCATGCCGTAGGCCCAGATCGGGTTATCCGGCCAGGGGTTATCCGGAGGAACGGCCCCTTCCGGCGTAATTCGAAGGATACTGCCGCCCAGATTGTCCAGCCTCTGGGCGCGCTCCCGGTCACGTGCGTCCCCGGTCCCGACGTAGAGCATGCCGTCCGGCCCGAAACGAATACGCCCACCGTTGTGGTTCGTCGCCCCCGGCAGATCGTCGAGCAGAATCTCCTCGCTCGCACCGCGGCCATTCACCTCGCGGAAACGGCTGACTCGATTGGCGACTTCATCGCCGCCTTTATCCACGGTGTACATGACATAGACCCACGGCTCCTCCGGGAAGCGCGGGTGAAGCGCCAGACCGTTCAGGCCATTCTCGCGCACTTCAGCGCTCACGTTGGCCAGGGTCAGCCACGGCGTCGGATCGAGCTCACCGTCGGCGCTCGCCACCCGAATACGCCCGGCCTTTTCGGTCAAGAACAGTCGCCCGTCCGGCGCGAACTCCAGACTCCATACGACATCGAGCCCCGTGAACAGGGTCTCTACGGTGACGCCCGGACGCTCCACGTAGTAGACCTCCAATGGGGCTCGCGGCAAATTACCCATCACCGGTCGATCACCGGCGGGCGTTTGGCCGCTCGCCGGCGCAGACAGACTGGCGCCAAGACCGAGCACCACGGTGGCCGCAACGCAGCTGAAGTCTCGCATGATGTTCTCCAGGAAACCTGTTTGGATCGTTGTTGGGCCCAATTTTACAGGTCTCGTGGCCCTCCGTGGGAGTCGCTCGCCGCTTTTACGAGTCCCTCGAGGCAATGGTCGCGACCAACCGATCATTCAACCAAACCACGAACCTCTGCCAGTAGCCCGGCTCCGCGCCGCACGCGCGAGTGATCCGTACTCTCAGCCCGCTATCTCCAATTCGAGAAGAAGGCTCGTTCTCAGAGCGCGTAATCAGTCCTGTCTGGGTTCTATAGACGTAGAAAACCCGATCGGTGTCGATATCCTGGTACGTCGATGAGCCATAGGTCGCGTCCGTCAAGAAGCTCAACGATCCCAGGGTTTCCGATACATCGGCCACCTGGACGACGGTGATCTTCTTGAGATCATGAGCGAGCGTGGGCCGCACGTTCTGGTCTTCGGTCGCCCGATAACGACCCTCGAGCCGATCCAGACGGTATTGAGAATCCAGCCCAAGCGCGAGGGCCCAGTATTTCCACTTCAGAAATTCCGCGTCGATGCGCCACTGATCACCCAGGACCCGAAACGTCTGCTCCTCGCAAAAATCGCCGCTGCGCACATGGGCCAGATACTCCTGCTGCCCCACGGGCTCGAAACGAAGCTCGGCGACCACGGATTCCGACGTCAGAGAGGTATAGGTGTACATCGAGGCCGAAAACAATGCGATCCATAAGAAGCCGAACAGCACGGCCGCCAGCGAAGAGATCTTGATTAGCCGTCGCATGATCGGTAGGCAAGTGCGCCCGGCTAGCCGGGTGTGCCGGGCCGAGGAGAACCCTCCAGCCAGGCCGTCCCCTCGGCATAAAGTTGTTCGACCTCGGGACCTCTGAGTCCCGGCATGCCCCGTTCCTTGACAGGGTAGCCCACCTGGCTCTGCAGGTAGCCCAGGTAGCGATACCCCTCCGGAAAACGACTCAGGAGCGCAGTATCCAGGTCCACGGTATCGCCAGGCTTGACCGGGTCCATGCGGTCCTTCTCATAGATGGGCTGGCGTCGAACCATACCCCAACGCCCATCGCGCCGCTCGAAGAAATCATAGAACCGCCCGGTGCACAGCACATCCACCAGGACGCCATGGACGGGCGCGCGTTGAGAGATGGTCATCTTCGTCTGACTGACGGCACGGTCGCCCACGACATCACAGCTCGATCCGCCCAGAAAGTGAATGATGCTCACGCCCTTGTCGAAACCTTCCTGTCGGGCTTTGATGAAGTCGGCAGAGGAGGCCTGAAACCAGGTGGCAGACATCCAGCCGTCATCGTGCCAGCACTCCGCGAACCGGGCCCAGTCCCCACCATCACTGAAGACGACCCAATTCTCGATGATCTCGCGAATGGCACGCTTGTCTGCGTCGACGTCCGTCATCCGACGATTCTACTCGCCGTGGTGGCGTTAAGACCGATGAGGCCGGTTGAAAATGATCGATAGTGGAGCCTAGAATGCTGAAATATCGACAATAGTAATGAATACGCCCGCAGGGTCCCGACAACCCGACCCGTTTCCCGAGTCAACGCGCGCCGCTCTTCGACCGTGACGACGGCATCGGGAAGCCTCGCTCCCTAGAGCCCGAAAACGAACACTCAGGAGACCACTGATGATCCGTTCCCCGATTCCTTCGCTCGCGACGCTCGTCGCCACATCGTTTCTGATGCTGGGCTGCAGCGCGCCGGACAGCGGTGAGCCTGGGGCAACCGAACCGGCAGGCCCGGAGACGACGGGGCCAACGATCGCACGCGCGAGCCTCGTCGGCAACCCGAATCCGACGGTGCCCCTGGCGGCCATCATGAGCGTGACGACCGATACGCCGACCCGGCTGACACTGAATATCGACGACGGTGAACGCCGCTGGAGCGTCACTCCGAGTCAGGCGATGTCGACGAGCCACGAGGTTCCGGTGCTTGGAATGCGGGCCGGGCGCACACATACGATCACGGCGACACTCGAGGATGCGAGCGGACGGACCGCCGAGACCTCCGCGCAGACTTTCGAGACGCCGCCACTCCCTGACGCTTTTCCAAGCCCGGTCGTGACAGTCCACGATGCGTCACGTATGCAGCCCGGCGTCACGATCTTCAACGTGAACGGTCGTTGGGACGCGGACGGCAACTCCACACCGGAGAATTTTTCCCCTGCTATCGTCGTGAACGACGCGGGTGAAATCATCTGGTATTACCTTCCCGGGGTTCATCGAGTGCACGACGTCCGCCGCATGAGCAACGGCAACCTGGTCTACACGGTCTGGCCCGGAACCGACGGATTGGTCGAAATCGACATGCTCGGTAACATACAACGCCGGTGGCATTTCACCGGCACGGCGAAGAATCCGGCTGCCGGAAGCATTCCGGTCGAGACCGATTCCATCCATCACGATTACGCCGTGCTGCCCAGTGGCAACTTCTTGGCTATGAGCTCCGAGCACCGGGTCATCGAGGACTGGTATACGAGCGAGACCGATCCGGCTGCCCCGAAGGGGTCGGCGAACGTCATCGGTGACCTGATCGTTGAGATGACGCCGGGAGGCGAGATCGTCAACGAGTGGAGCATGTTCGACATACTCGATCCTTACCGCATCGCGTACAACTCACTGCGGGAGAACTTTTGGGAGGGCCACTACGCCGAAATGATTGGCGGCCCCGTCCACGACTGGAGCCACGGCAACGCCATCATCTACGAGGAGGAAGATCACTCCTTCGTGATGTCCGTGCCCTATCAGGATGCGGTCATCAAGGTGAGCATGGACACCGGCGAGCTCGTCTGGATCCTGGGCAATCACGACAACTGGAACGCGCCGTGGAGCGAGAAGCTCCTGAGCCCGGTGGGCGATGTCGAGTGGTCATACAAGCATCACGCTATCAGCCACACGGAGAGCGGTAGCTACCTGCTGTTCGACAACGGTGATGCCCGTTCGAGCCCGTTCGACGAGAAGATGGCCCTGGGCGACAGCTACAGCCGGGCCGTCGAGTATGTCGTCAACGAGGAGACCATGGAGGTGAGTCAACCCTGGGTCTACGGCCCAGATCAGGAGCAGTTCTACGGACGGTACCTGGGGGACGTGGACTGGCATCCACAGTCCGATACCGTCCTCATCAACGTGGGCGGGGCGGAAACCAACCCGGAGGGTGTGAACGTGCCGCCGGGTCAGGCCCAACGCTGGGCGCGGTTGATGGAGGTAACCCATACGAATCCGCCGGAGAAGGTATGGGAGCTGCGCCTGCAGCAGGACGACTCCAACTGGTCCGTCTATCGCGCGGAGCGGATGCCGAGTCTCTATCCCTGAGAGCAACGCAAGAGGCGTCCGCGGGAAAGCGGACGCCTCCGTCTAACCGTCGTCGCTGTACCCTACTCGCCCCCTGTGGGCCCGGGCCCCTGCCTTGCGCCCATACCACCGAAGCCGGCCGGTCGGTTCGGGGTCAAGCTGCCGTCCGCCCCGGTGCGTGTGCTCCAGCCATGATGAACGTCGCGGGCGAGGCGGAGCTTGTAGTCCTGGCGAACGGGAATGCAGAACGTCAAGGCATCGTCGCACGCGAAATACTGCACGCGTAGATCCAGAGTGTCGTTCGGCTTGCCGTCCACCTCCACAAGAAACTCCCTCGGATCGGCGTCCGCCGGCTCTTCCGGGTCGATGGCCACGCCCTCGGCGGGAGTTACCGTGACACCATCGGGTGCCGTGATCCTGAACTCGACCGGATCCACCTCATTGTTCCAATGGACCCGATAAAGGGGGTCCAGATGAAAACCGAGGTACAGGGTGCCTTTGCCGGTTTCGTATAGCTTCGGCGTCCCCTCGGCGCGCAGCTTGGCGTAGAAGGGAATGCTCGAGCTGCCGGTCTGCGGTTCGATGTCCATAGGCATCGCGTTCGCCGGCAACGGCACTCTCGGCACGATACCCTTCGCCACGGTCGGAATCGGCGGTTGCGCCGGGAGATTGAGATCGGCGACCTGAGTGGGTTTATCCGCGGCACCGACCAGCCGCTCCATGTCGGCACGCAAAGCCTGCGGGTCGCTCCAACCTCGCCTTGCGACGATCATCCCATCGGAATCGAGCACGAGCTCGCTATTGGGCGTGTTACCCATCGTATCGTGGTACACGTTATCCATGGTATCCGCCAACCAAGCGACGCTGGTGCCCAAACGGCGTTTGGCCTCGGCCACGTGCATCAAACGTTCTTCGATGCTGAACGGGCTGACGTAATTATGCATCTCGGGATGAGCGAGGGGCTTGTAGATATAGAAGAACTGAACGCCCTTTGGCGTGTAGTCTATTTTGACCGTCTCCCAACTGGGGACGTTACGAAGATACGGGGGTCACGTGAGGCAGCCAAGCGTCAACACCGTGTAGGGGCTGCGACTGGCCAACTCTCGAATATTGACGGGGTTACCCTGGTCATCGACGATCGTGAGATCGGGAATCTGCTCACCGATCTCCGGAGCCACAGCGAAACGGGGAGACGGCCTCTCGGCTCCCGGGACGCCCATCCCGCCTTGACCGAACGCTAGACTGGACTGCAGCAGGGCGGCCACCCCCAGCGCAGTCAATAAGTGGCGGTTAATCATTGGTGGAATCCCCCTTCTATCGTTGCACGTGCAGTGCTCCTGCACCTGATTATAGACAACTCGTCGCCATCAGGTTTCATGCCCTCGGACATTCCAGGGGCGTCGAGCGCCACATGGCATAATCCGGGTAGATCGACCGGAAAAAAGTGGCCGCGGGCCTCGTGCTATGCGACCTGGCCGATCGACCGCCAAAGGAGGGTTGGCGACCCGGGTGGGGGCGGATCTTAGATTCGACGAGGAGGTGTGTTGATGTATGTTCGGAAAATCGTTGGTGGAGCACTGGTGCTGGGTCTCGTACCCGTGCTGGCGCTTGCCCACCATAGCGTTGCGGCGAACTTCGACCGGGATGTCACGAGAGAGCTGGACGGAGAGATCACCGCAATCCTGTGGCGGAATCCGCACGTGGCTTTCACGCTAACCACGACAGACAGCAACGGGTCCCAGGCCGAATGGAATCTGGAGACTCATTCGCTCAGCATCATGAAGCGAATGGACGTCATGGAGCCATTTGTCGAGGTGGGCGACCAGGTCAAGGTCGCCGGTTGGCCTGCCCGCCAGGGCCAGGGGATGTTCGTCAACAGCATGCTCCTGCCTTCGGGAGAGGAATTCGTTTTCGCCTTCGGCTCCGAACCGGCGGATCTCCGTTGGTCGGACCGCCTCTGGGGAACGAACGAGCGCTGGTTCGCCGAGTCCGGCGACTCATCAGCAGCGGAACGCGGCATCTTTCGGGTCTGGAGCACCTCGCTCGCGGGCGGGCAGGGCTTCTTCTGGTTACCGGAGTATCCGCTCACGGACGAAGCCCGTGCCGCACAGGCTGATTTCAATCC
>Ga0224508_10002608_pt1 | contig 15216 bp, 13 predicted proteins | sample SF_Jan12_sed_USG_4_FD_170157 | JGI IMG/M metagenome (GOLD analysis project Ga0224508, IMG submission 170157) | Sediment microbial communities from San Francisco Bay, California, United States - SF_Jan12_sed_USGS_21 | ecosystem: Environmental > Aquatic > Marine > Sediment | place: USA... | reverse complement strand
GCCGTTATCGCGCTGCTTACACTGGTATCATTGCAAGCCTGCGTATCGGCACCGCGAACCACTTTCGCACTGACCGATGACACTTCCGAGTGCGTTGTTCTCTTGCACGGTCTGAATCGCAGCTGGCGAGCGATGCAGCCAATGGCCGTAGCTTTGCGCGACGCCGGCTTCACGACGGCCAACGTCGATTATCCGTCGCAGGCAGGGACTGTCGAAGTGCTTGCGCCGCTGGCCGTAAATGCCGGCCTCGAGGAGTGTCGCCGCGCAGGTGCAAAGCGCATACACTTCGTGACGCATTCGATCGGCGGCATCCTGGTTCGCTACGTACAGAAGCAAACGCCAATCCATGATCTCGGTCGCGTCGTCATGCTCGCGCCGCCGAACCAGGGTAGCGAGGTCGTCGATATCACCCGCAACTGGCCGACGACCGATGTCTTTGCGGGTAAGGCCGGCATGCAGCTCGGCACGGACGAGAACAGCATTCCCGCGCAGCTCGGGCCAGTTGATTTCGAACTCGGGGTCATTGCCGGAACGGCTACGATCAACCCGTTCATGTCGGTCATGCTGCCCGACGCCGACGATGGCAAGGTAACCGTAGCGAGGACGCGTGTGGACGGTATGGACGATTTTCTCGTCGTCGGCCAGTCACATCGTTTCATTGCCAAAAGCGCGAAAGTGAAGCGGAACACCGCCGCGTTCCTGCGTAACGGGTCGTTCCCGGACTCAACTGGCGTGAGCGAAATCTTCTAGTTGCGCGGTAAAGCTGTGCGGACATCCGCAGCCATTTGCAGACCGACAAACTGTCGATCGACTCGCTGGGCAGCGCAACATTGGCATCGTCAGGGCGTTACGAGCTGCATGATGCGGCCATCCGAGTAATCCGTGTAATAAAGTTCGCCCTCGGTATCGACGCCGAAGGAGGAGATGCTGTCGCCCGAGCTGAAAAGCTCGTCGCGGATGAAGCCGCCCGCACCATCGGGCCGCAGCGACCAGATGCGACCCGAGCCAAAGTCGCCAAACACGTACCTACCGGCCAGGTCTGCGATCACCGAGCCACGGTAAACAAAGCCCCCGGTGATGGACGTGCCCTCCGAGCGACCGTATTCGGCGACGGGATCGATATAGGCGCTGTTACAACCGGCCGTCTCGAAATCATGTGCACCTTCGCGGCAGTCCCAGCCATAGTTGCCGCCCAATTCGATCTGATCGACTTCCTCCCAGGCACCCTGCCCGACGTCGCCCGCCCACAGCACGCCGGTCGGCGGGTCGAAGCTCCAGCGCCATGGGTTGCGAACGCCCCACGCAAAGATCTCGGGACAGTCGTCGGTGTTCGTGCCAGGGCCGCACTTGGGTTGGTTTGCGAATGGATTACCCGTGGGAATCGTGTAGTCCGCACCGGTGCCGATCACGTCGATGCGCAGGAAAGAGCCGAGCAGGCGGGTCGTGTCCTGGGCCGTCTCCTGCGGGTCGCCGCCACCGCCGCCATCGCCAAGACCGATGTACAGCAACCGGTCCGCACCGAACGCAATGTCCCCGCCATTATGGTTGCTGGCAAACTGGTCGACTTCGAGGATGATCTGCTCCACGCTGCCAGCGCCCGGCGACGCGATATTGTCCAGGATGAAGCGCGAAATGACCGAACGCAGCGCCGGTCCGCCGATACCGGTTATTGTGTAAGAGAGGAAGATCTCCGGCACCGCCGGATAGTCCGGATGAAACGCCATGCCGAGCAGGCCGCCCTCACTGCTTGCATCTACAGGGACTGTCAGATAAGTCGTAATACCGGTCGCATTGCCCGGATCGAACACGACCAGCTGGCCTGACTTTCTAAGCACGAACCAGCGCGGATTCGCGACATTCGGTTCCACGAGAATTTTGGTCGGCGTCGAAATGTCCGGCAGATTCGGAAACGCGTCCACTGCGGTCACAGGCGCGCCGTCCTGCGGCGGGTCGGGCGGCGCAAGGCCATCGCTGCCACCGCCGCAAGCAGCGAGAAATAAAGCGGTCATCAACAGGCCTTGCCGCCGGGAATTTCTCATTTGCACCTCATTCATGTGACGTCAATCGCGATTCGAGTTCATCAATGCGTTGCTGTTGCACCTGGATGACCTTGGTCAGCACCGCGACGATATCCATCGCGCTAAGCCCGTCCCGATCGCTGGTCGCGACGATTTCCGGAACGTCTTCGGCGATGAAACCCACATAGGATTCGTCGGCATCAGACTTATACGTGAAATGCACCGGCTGCAATGCGGCGAGCGTGGCCAGCGCTTCTGCGTCCGACAGGTCGCGGATATTTTCTTTCTTGTGCCGCGACGAGCTGTTGGTCCAGACCCCGCCGGCAGTGACATGCGCGCCACTGGCCATTTCCATCGGATGTGCGGGTCGGGAAGTGCCGATCCCTACATTGCCATCATGATCGATCGTCATGCGATCGACGGATCCGGAGCCGATCGTCAGCGTGCTCGCACGGTTGTGCATGATGTAACCCGTTTCGCCCGAAGACTGCGTGATCATCAGACCGGCAACAGCACTGTTTCGTTCATGGATCTGTATGCTGCCGTTCACCTCCAGGCGCTGTTTTGGTTCTGTCGTGCCGATACCGACCTGATTGCCATCGTCGTAGATCTGTGACGATTCACCGACGGTTTCCTTTTTGAAACGGACCAGATAGCCCGCCTTGCCAGCGATGCTGCCAGCACCGGCCTCCCCAGGGGGGCCCGGAGGGCCGGCAGGTCCCGGCGGCCCGGGTGGTCCCTGCGGTCCACGTGCAGGGTGTACATCGGCCGCAGCAGGCACTGCAACTGCGACTGGCTCAGCTTGCTCCTGTGCCACCAATTCCGATTCTGCGACAGGCTCTGTAACGGCGACCGGCGCAAGTTCTTCCTCGGTTGCGGGCTGCGGCTCATCGACACTGCGCACGTCGGCAATGATGGCTGCAGAGTCTGCGACTTCGTCGACGACGATCGTCGTCCAGTCGGCACTGATGTAGCCGGATTGGCCATTATCCAGCTGCACTATGTTCCAGCCAGGTGTGGCTTCCACGAGCGGCATTGAGCTGCCTTTTGGTAACCGGCCGAGGATGTCGCTGCCGGCGTCCGGCGCCTGGCGGATGTTGACGTAAGTCTTCACAGCTGCGACCGGAACGACAGTAGCGGCGATGCCGGTCAGCGGGAGAGCCAGGACTGCCCAGGCGAATATGGTTCTCATAACCCGCTCCTGATGTTGGTTAGACGCTCCTTGTCCCCTATCCAATAACACAAAACGTTGGCCCATTTTTGCTCGCAAGCGTCTCCATACGGCGACGGTGTAACAAAATCAGAGTGTTACAGGTCTACTTGGTTACACAGTTTGTAGCCCGTCGCTATGTCCCTACGCTCACTTCCTCGCCGCATCCGCCCGGCCATTGTCATAACGGGCATCATCTGCAGCGCGCCGTACGGCCTGGCCGCAGAGACAAAGAATGGCTTCGATGTGGAAAACGCCCTGGTGCCGGCCGCAGAAATCCTTTGGGGTGGCGTGTCACGCGATGGCATTCCATCGATCGACAAACCGAAGTTCGTCGACCCCAACGACGCCGATTTTCTGCGTGCCAAGGACCGCGTGCTGGGCGTGTATCACAACGATATTGCCAGGGCGTATCCCATTCGAATTCTCGACCGCCACGAAATCGTCAATGACCTGTTTGCCGACGAGGCCATAGTTGTGACCTATTGCCCGCTATGTTTTTCGGGAATGGCATTCACCGCGCGGACGGCTAACGCACCGCTGACATTCGGCGTTTCCGGACTGCTTTATAACAGCGACGTACTGCTGTATGACCGGCAGACGGGCTCGCTTTGGTCGCAAATTCGCTCGCAAGCGATTAGCGGCCCCCTGAAGGGTGTACAGATAACGCCAATTGCGGCAGCGCACACAACGTGGCGAAACTGGCGGGAACGCCATCCCGACACGCAGGTGTTGTCGACCGACACCGGTTATGCCATCAATTATGCTCGTTCACCGTATCGGGAGTACCAGCGGTCCCGTCAGCTGATGTTTCCGGTCAGGAACCGCAACGATAGCTATGGCAACAAGGACCTCGTACTCGGCATCTCGATCGATGGGGTGACCAGGGCCTATCCGTTCAAGGAACTGCGAAAACACGGCAGGGTGTCCTTCACCGATACGGTTGGCGATACGCCCGTAACGATTGAATGGCTCGAAGACGAGCAATACGCCCGCGCCCTCGACCGCGAAAAACGGGAACTACCGACAGTGATCGTCTACTGGTTCGCCTGGTACGCGTTTCATCCCGGGACCGAAGTATTTCGTGCCGATTCCGGCTAAGCTATGCGTCAGGAACATCGGTCGTCGGCGCCTGTCTGAGAGCAGGTGGGCCATTGACCGCTGCCGGGGAGAGCCGCATGAACAAGAAATACATGCCGTTGCCACTGGCCCTGCTCGTATTGCTGCTGACGGCCGCCGCCGCGGAACATCCAGTTGCCGAGGCGCAACGACACCAGCGTGAAGCCAACATTGCCTACCAGGCGGGCGACTACGAAGGCTTCACACGCTCCATGGAGCGCGCCCATGAGTTAAACCCGGCGAGCTTTCCGACCAAATACAATCTTGCCTGCGGCTACGCGCGCAGCGGTCGCAGTGCCGAGGCACTCGAGTTGCTGGAGCAACTGGCGGCGGCGCAGGTCGATTTTGGCATGGCTGACGACCCGGACCTGGCTTCGCTGCGTGAACTGCCCAGGTTCCAGGAACTCGTGGCGACGCTTGCCGCCAGTATCGAACCGATCAACAACAGCACAGTGCTACTGACCATCGAACAGCTGGGATTGTCGCCGGAAGGTATTGCCTTCGACGCCGCTTCTTCTCGGCTGTTCATTGGCAGCATGCGCAACGGCAATATTTACGCGATTGATGCAGCAGGCAACTACGCCAAATTCGCGGGGGTCGGACACCTGGGACCGTATGCAGCGATCGGACTGACCGTCGACAGCGACAGAAACCTGCTGTGGGCCATCGGTACCTGGTTCTTCATGGCCGAGGGTTTTGACGCAGAGGACCCGATGCCGTCGGGCCTGTTCGGCTTCGACCTGGCGAGTGGCGAACTCGTCCGGCAATACTTCGTGGACCAGTCCGTTGAGGGCCTCAACGACGTGGCAGTTGCGCCTGATGGCGACGTCTACGTGAGTGGCAACGTATTGCATGTTCTCAGGTCCGGTACGGACAAACTGCAGCCAGTGGCGGTGTCTCCCGCGCCGTTCGGCGCCAACGGCCTGACGTTCGAACCGCAGGGAGAAACGCTGTTTATCTCGTCTTACCCGGTCGGTATTGGCGCTATCGATGTCGACACCGGCAAATTGCGCTATCTCGACGCCCCCGCAGACCGGCCGCTGTACGGCATCGACGGACTCTACTGGCACGAAGGTGACTTGATCGGTATTCAAAACGGTATTCAGCCGTGGCGGCTGCTGCGCATGGAGTTAAACCATGGCATGACCGCGGTGACGAACGTGCGCGTTATAGAGTTTGCCAACCAAGCGCTAACACCAACCACGGGCGCCATCGACGCTGGCCGCATTTACTATGTCGGCCAGGGTCCGGCGCCCGAAAATCCGCCCAGTCAGTTCCCCGGTTCGATGGCGCCATTCCTCGGCAAGACCGTCATTATGACGGCACCGCTGGATGCCGGAACCTGATAACCGCACAGCGAGGCACTGACGCAGGTGGCACACGAGGACGAATACCACGCCAATCAGGTGACGATGCTCGAGCTCATCTGGGGCAAGGGCTACATGGCGCCCGGCGGTCCAGGTAATGTCGCCAAGCTGCTGAACGGCATCGGGACGCACGGCAAACGAGTCCTCGATATTGGCTGCGGCATTGGCGAGCCCGCGTTCGAGATGGCACTCACGCATGGCGCCGACGTCGTCGGTATCGATCTCGAGGCACCGCTCATTGAGCGCGCCAGAAATGCGGCAGCGGAACTTGGCCTGGACACGCAATGCACTTTTCGGACCGTCGAGGTTGGTCCGCTGCCGTTCCCGGACGAATGTTTCGACATTATCGTCAGTTCCGGGGCTTTCACTCAGATAAAAGACAAAACGGCGATTCTCTCCGAGGCCTACCGTGTGCTGCGGCCCGACGGTTATTTGAGTTGCTATGACTGGTTGAAGTCAGACGGTGAGTTCTCCGACGACATGCGTTACTGGTTCGAATTAGAAGGCCTGACTTACGCCCTCGAGACCTTGGATGGCTATCGTGACCTGGTCGCGAGCACCGGATTTGTCGATGTTGTCACGCAGGACGCAACCGCCTGGTATCGCGCGGAAGCCCGGCGCGAATACGAGTTGATGGCCGGCGACGTCAATCCGCGCATGGTGGAGCTGATGGGCCAGGCCGATGCCGATCATTTCGTCGAGGACTGGAGGCAGATGGTCGTCGTCATCGACAAAGGCGAGATGCTGCAAGGCTACTGTCGCGGACGACGCCCGGCAGAATAACCTGCCGTTAATTCGCTGCGTTGAGCGACCAGTCGTAGTCCCGATAAATGACGTCGTAGTCTTCAGCCCGGGCAAGTTCATTTGCCAGCGGCTGTGGCGCGATCTTACGAACATAGTCGACAGCGCTTGTTGAACCCGGTAACCCGTGCAGACGCGAGAAATTGACGAAGTCGCGCTTGTACCATTTGAAGATTCTCGACATGACAATCTGTCGCCCCTCATGGTCAACCGCTACGTTCGCGGGATTGGCGACGAAATCGACCGCCGCAGCTGTCAATAACTCATCGAGGTCATCATCGTATGGAAGATCCGGCCGCACGATCGGACAGCTCTCACTCGCGCAGCTCAACACGAAGTGGATGCGTGGGTCCTGGTAACGCTGCCGTATTTTCTGGTTTTCGACGGTCATCAAGCTCAGGTAGTCACCACCAAACGAGTATCGCAGTCGGTAGAAAAACCCAAGGCCCTTGATGGCCTCGAGCGGCGCTTTAACGTCAGTCACGCTCTCGATCGGCCAGTGGTCCAGAACGCTTTTAATGACATACGCGTTGTACGCATACATCCAGTAGGCGAGTTCGGCGTTACGGTTCTCGAAACGCCCGGGCGTGCTCTCCGGGCTGTAGAAGCTCACGGCCGCAAGATAGCCCTCGAGTTCTGCGAGCGACTCCGCCGAGCTTTGCCAGCTCGCATAGTCGACGTCGCCCGCTGCGTTGACGAAACGCGACAGCAGTCGCTCGAATGTCCGATGCGAAAATCCATCCGCAGGAAAGTCCGCAGGTATCGGCGCGTCAATGACAACGAGCTGCGGCCTGTTCACGACGAATAAAACAGCTGCCGCAAGGCCGACCAAGACAAGAAAAGCAACGAGGTATTGCAAGCGTGAGGCGCCTTTTTCAAATGCGTGAGCGCAGTGCCGCTCGTTTAAACAGACCGGTCCCGTGCGATGATTATTACGAGAAACGTTGCCGCTGAAGCAGTTACACGTGTTATCGCCGCCACTACATTGGCCGGGACTCCCTATAATAGGTCGATGCACGCCGCCGCCCTAACTGACCGCCAGCCAGTCCGCTGATCCGCCTCGAGAATATCGAGCGCAGCTACCGGATGGGTGCCGAGACGATCCATGCGTTGCGCTCGGTCTCGCTAATCATCGAGCCGAATGAATACGCGGCCGTGATGGGCCCATCAGGATCCGGCAAATCCACGCTGATGAACGTGATCGGATGCCTCGATTCGCCCACCGCCGGCGATTACTGGCTTAATGACCAGCTTGTCTCCGCAATGAACGACAGGCAGCTGGCAGGTGCACGTAACCGTGATATTGGCTTCGTATTTCAGACTTTTAATTTACTCCCCAGGATGACGGCGCTGCACAACGTCGAGGTGCCGCTGATCTACTCGGGCATCAGGCGCAAGGAACGGCACGATCGCGCCCGGCATGCACTCGAAATCGTCGGCCTGACGGACCGCATGATGCACCGCCCGTCGGAGATGTCGGGCGGTCAGCGCCAGCGTGTCGCGGTCGCGCGGGCGCTCGTTACGGAACCAAGTATCCTGCTGGCGGACGAACCTACAGGGAACCTGGATTCAATTACGGGACGGGACATCATGAGTTTGTTCGACAGCCTGCACGATGCGGGCAACACCATCATCATCGTGACGCACGAACAGCACGTCGCGAACCACGCGCGGCGCATCATTCGCGTCAGCGACGGCGCCATCGTCAGCGACAGCCCATCCGGAAAATCGGCATGAAACGACTGTGGCTGACAGTGCCTACATTGCTGCTTGCCGCCTGCGCCGAAGAACAGAGCTCGGCGCCGATCTATGATTCGGCCGCCGTCGAGCGCGGTTCGATCAGCGTCTCGGTGGGCTCTTCAGGCGTCGTCGAGCCGCTTGCAATCGTCGAGGTGAAGTCAAAAGCGTCCGGCGAAGTTCTCGAGGTGCTTGTCGAAACCGGGGACACCGTGGAACAGGGCGCGCTGTTGGTCAACATCGATCCGCGCACGGTGCGCAATCGGCTGGCACAGGCCGAAGCTGAGCTCAAAGCCGCGCGATCGCGACTGCAAATCTCGACATCGCAGATGGAACGCGCGGAGAGGCTCGTCAAACAGGGCACGTTCACCGAATTCGAATACGAACAGGCGGCGCTCGAACTGGCAAACGCCGAGGCGCTCGTCGTCACTGCGGAAGTCGCCGTAGAGAACGCGCGCATCGCGCTCGACGATACCGATATTCGTGCCCCGGTATCGGGCACCGTCATTGCCAAACCGGTCGAAAAAGGCCAGGTTATTTCATCTCCGACCCAGGATGTCGGGGGCGGGACTCTGCTGTTGACGATGGCCGACCTCAGCGCCGTGCAGATTCGCGCGCTGGTCGATGAGACCGACATCGGCAAGATTCGCGGCCGCATGGCGGCCGAAGTGACCGTGGCGGCCTATCCGAACCAGCCCTTTGCGGGAGAGGTAATCAAGGTCGAACCGCAGGCCGTGATCGAACAGAACGTCACCATGTTTGCCGTGCTGATCTCGATACGCAACCCGGACGGGCTGCTAATGCCCGGTATGAATGCCGAGGTGGAGATCTCGGTCGCAGCGCGCGATGATGTGTTATCGGTGCCTGTCATGGCTCTGCGTACCGACCGCGACGTGGTGGCGACAGCCGGCATACTCGGCGTTTCCGCGTCGAAGTTACGCGCACAACTGGCCGGTGGCGGCACCAAGGCAGCGGACGCACCGGCCGAAACCGGCACAGCAACGATTAGTCGAGATGAACGCCGCGACGGGCGCCGTCGAGATCGCGAGCCGGAGTCGCAGACGGATTACCGATTCGGCGGCGATTTCTGGGTTGTCGTTGCGGAAGCGGATGGCAGCACACGTATCGCCAACGTGCGCGCGGGGCTGACCGATCTCGATCGCGTGGAAATCGTTTCCGGCCTCGGCGAGGACGATCGCGTGCTCATCCTGCCGAGCGCACACCTGGTCGAGACCCAGGAACAGCTGCAGAGCTGGATCAACAGGCGCGTCGGCACGGTGCCGGGCATGGGCTCGCGCTGATGTTGCTCGGCGAGACACTGCTGATTGCGCTGCAGTCGATTCGCGGCAATCTGTTTCGCGCGTCGCTGACCATGCTCGGCATTGTCATCGGCGTGGCTGCCGTCATCACGATGGTTGCTCTTGGGACGGGCGCACAGCGCGCCATCGACGAGCAAATGGAAGCGCTCGGCGGCGATATTCTTTCCATTAATGCCGGCCACCGATTGAATAGAGGGGTTGCCCGCGATCAGTTGACGTTGACAACCGAAGACGCCGCCGCCCTGTCCCGGGAATCGCTCTATCTCGAGGGCGTCGTCCCCGAGATCGACGATCGCCAGCAGGTCAAATACGGCAATCGCAATCTCAATCTGACAATTCTCGGCACGACGCCAAATTACCCGGATGTGCATCTGTTCGAAGTCGCACTTGGTCGCATGTTTAGTGTTTCGGACGATGCGGCGCGGCGGCGTGTTGCCGTGCTCGGCAGCGAGGTACCCGGCATGCTGGAAACGGACGCCAGCAGCATCGTCGGTCGCAAGCTGCTGATTCGCTCTATATCATTCGACGTCATCGGCGTGCTGGAATCGAAGGGCTCGTCGGGCTGGCGCAATCCTGACGACGATATCTGGATTCCGCTCAAGACTGCGCAGTTTCGCGTTGCCGGCAACGACCTTGTCGAGACCATCAGTGCGAAAGTCCGCAACGGCGCGTCGATCGAGCAGGCGATGGTCGACATCGAGCGTATCCTGCGCCGCGAGCACGGCATCCTGCCGGGCGCGGACAACGACTTCGCCATCATGAATCGCAAACAGTTCCTCGACTCCCGGCAGGAAGCGACTGAAGTCTTTTCCTACCTGCTGGCCGGAATTGCCGGTGTCAGCCTTCTCGTCGGTGGCATCGGCATCATGAACATCATGCTCGTGACGGTGACAGAAAGGACGCGCGAGATCGGTATTCGCAAGGCGATGGGTGCGACGCGCGGCAATATCCTGCTGCAGTTCCTGGTCGAGGCAATGACGCTGTGCCTGCTGGGCGGCGGACTCGGGCTCGCGTTAGGTGCTGCTGCATCTTATTTCGCCGCCGAGTTCGCGGGCTGGCAAACGCAGATCAGCTCGGCATCGGTCATAACGGCATTTACGTTCAGCGCCGCAGTGGGTCTGATCTTCGGCATGTGGCCCGCGCGCCGCGCCGCCAGGTTGGATCCCATCGACGCGCTGCGCTACGAGTAACGCGAAGCCGCTGACGCGACAGGCTTTCATTCGCCAGCAGAATTCTCTGGCGGCCGGTGTTGCTGAATCATGCGCCACGACGACGCATGATATGGATTGCCCACGACTTTGTACTCATGCATGGGAAATAAGTAGCCTTTGGCCTTTGGGTTGATCCCGTAGCCATACGTTAAATGACGCCTTTCGCGGGGAGCGTCGGGGTCCAGTGAATAGGCAGGAATCCCCGCGAAATTTGCGTTAAGACCAAGGATGTCAACGATTGTTGCAGGTACATCGATGACGGATGTGGGCGCATTGGAAACTTGCCAGGCGCCTTGCGAGCCGGGTGGCTTGATGGCAAGCACCGGAATCGCCATCGCGACGGTTAACGGTTTCACATCGTTACCGCTGTCCGGATCCTGCGTAAAATTCTCGACCGGCACCCATGCACCATGATCTGCCATCAGGACGATCAGGCTATTATCGTAGATGCCAAGTTCCTGCATGCGCTTCAATACGCCCAGGACGTGGAGGAGTCCACAGCGGGCCTGATTCGTTACCGCCACCCTGCTCGTGCGGTGTTTACCGTCGTACCTGCAATTCTCGTTGCCTACCGTCGGTCGGTGACTGAGCATGACGTGTATGAGCTTGTAGACGGGAGACTCCCGGTCGACCGACATGCCATCAGCGAGTCGCCTGAGAAACGACAGATCCGCAAAGTACTGCATGTGCAGGTAATCTTCCTCGCTGACGCGCGGCTGGAATACCCAAAGTTCGTCTCGGTATACCATGGCCTTGGCAAAGTGTGGCACGACGCGAAACAGGGCCAGGTCGAGCAGCTTTGCGGAATCCTTGCGCACATAGTCTGCTGTCGACACATGATCGTTCGATGTGATGCGGTAAGCGTTGGTATGTTTCGCCAAACTGTACATGTTCTTGAGTTCGGCGGGCGCCGCAATATCCACTTCGTAACCAGCGTCCGTTGCGACAGAGAAGACCGTTTCGCCCTTTATGGTGTCGCTAAGAAAGTCGTCAGCGGGAACGTGATTACGATACAGCTTGCCGCTAAGCAAGGCCGGTACCGTCATCTGCGTATATGGAAATACACCCAGGTTGTCGCGAAACAACGTGAAACCTTTCAAGTCATGTCGAATGTGGCTGTACGCAGGGTCATCAATAATGGCCTCGAAAATATCCGCCTGGAAGCCATCCATTACAATGTGCACGACATTGTCTCGCGGTGAAAATCGAAGTAACGCGTCCGCACCCACACGGCTTGGCTCGATGCTGATACGGGTCAACAATTCGCCTGAGTCATGACCGAGGATCGTTACTGCGTTCACCGTCTGGATCGCCAACACCGCAAGTGCCGAATAGATGAGGACCCTGCCGACGCGTTTGTACGCAACAATCGCAAGTAACAGGACCACCGCCCATATCGTCAGGTCAAGAACACCCCGCCATCGGTCAGCCAGCCATTCAATCTCGCGGCCGTCGAGGACCCCGTAATCCCAGACCATTATGTTGCCCTGCAACCAAATCAGTACCCCAAAAGCAGCAATGACTGACCAGTACTTTTTCAGCATATCGTCACGCAGCATCGCGCCTAGCAGTCCGAATACGACGATCATTGCCAGCATATACGGCAGGTAGACGCGCAGAAGCTGCAGAAAAGAAACGGAGAACTCGTCGCTGTTGCCAGCGTAAATCGTAAGGGTTGCGAAGAAGCACCATGACAGTACCGGCACCGCACCGATCACTGCTGAAGTCAAAAAGCGTTTGAGGATTGTCACATCAGGCACGGTCAAACCAGTAAAGCCTGCGGCCGCTCGCCGATATCTGCGTGGATTTTTCGATTCTCGCGCGCGCCGCCAGCAGGTCTTCGAAAGAAGATTGCTCGTAATCGTCGAACAGGTCTTCGCGCATCTGCAGCAAACGCTGGACCATTGGGTCTGATTTCGGCACAAACTCGATCACTCCGCGCGGCGCGATTGCGACGAGCCAGCTCAGCACCTGGTCCAGCGGCAAGTTTTTGCCGATCACAAGATGATGCGCTAACGCGAGCGCTATCACCGCATCACCTTTCGCGCGACGCTGCAGTCCCTGCCGTTCATTTTGCATCCAACCCTGGTCGGGACTCGGATTTGCGGCATCAAGATGTAAAGGCAAGAAATTCATTGCTTCTGCGCGTGAGCGTTGAAACGCATGTTCGAGCGCGCCGTGATCGAAATCAAATCCAATCGCAAGCTTCGCACCGTTATCGAGTGCGACCGCGGCGAAATCGCCAGTGTTACAGCCAATGTCAATAATGAGCGCCGGGTTGATGGCAGCGCTGAAGTCGGCGACGAACGCCCTCTTGGCGGACGCCTCTGCACTCGAGTAAGAATTCTCCAGAGCGTAGTCCTGCCAGACCGACTTGTCTTTGGACTTCGGTTCGAGACCAGCGATCCAGTTTCGCAAGCTACGCAATATATGCTCAAGACCGATTCGCGGCAATCGTTTTGCTTTGGCTCGCTCGATTGCTCTGCCCGATGGTGCGGCGCGCTGCAGCCGGGCTTGCATCCAGACATTGGTCAGAATGTTCCACGAAAGCCCGCTGCGCCATGGCAGCAATTTACTGAGATCCTCCGCAGAAATTCCCTCCACGGAACCTCGATACCATGCGTTATGCGGCACGCCATGCACCGCACGCAGCAGCAATGGATTAACGAACTGCTCGCAGAACTGCCGGTGCGCGGCCCAGTACTCGCCGTCCGCGTAGCGCCGAAAAGACAGGTGATCTATGAAAATCGGCTTGGAACCGACAAACTGAACATTGTAGGCGCTGGCATCAGTCAGCATCACGCCTTGCGCCAGTGCCGCTATTTGCAGGTCGAGATGCAGCAGCGCTGCGGCTTTGAGACCGGAAAAAGACCACTCGTAGGGATACGATATAAACTCAAGTCGCGGGTGTTCCAGTACGATGCTGGCGCCGTCGCCCGCGTCGCCAAGAACTTGCGGGTCGACGCGCGACTCCGCGACCAGCGTGCCGCTCGATACGAGCTGATCAATCAGACCTGTAGAACGGACATACTCGAAATCGTCTCTTGCGATTGGCATGACGGTTCGCAGGACCCGGCCGTTGACGTAGAAGACGCGTCCCCTGCGATCCCGGAACGAACCCGATTCCGCAGTTGCGCCGGTCATCTAGGAATCGTTAGTGATTTCGGCATCCTTGACGAATTCCTGCTCGCCCTGCGCTTCCGGTTGCTGCGAACTGCCCGTCAGGGACGCGATGAACGACTTCAAACGGTACCAGTACAGACGCAGCAGGCCCATCGCCACGGCGATACCGGCGAGGATGCTCTGCAGGACGATGCTACCCGTGCCCGGATCGAGATACGCGTGACTGGGCGCGGCAGCCAAAAGAGCGGCGGCCGCCACAGCGATCACCCTCCCCATATAAAATCCGTGCGTGCCTGCCATCGATAGAGCCTCTCTTTTTGCCCGGCGGGCCATGCCGGCCCGTTTTATCTGCAGGCGGATATCATAGCTTTTAACATAGTATCGAGCATGGCGATCTGTGTGAATTGGTCCACAGTTTCGTCCTTGCAGTGACTTAATCAACACACTGATCGGACGTCTCAGGGGCAACCTCGCCATTCGGCGATATGACATAGCGATTCAAACCCCACCTGACGAGAAAGCTGCCGGTCTCATCGGGGTTATCATGCACTTCGATTTCCCGCGGAATCACTTGATCGCTGAGGCGATCACTCAACACGTCGGCGAGGCTCGACTTCTCTGCTGCGTATACGATGTCCATATCGATCTCCTTCCTGGCCTATAGCCATGTTCGCCTGCAGCTTAGGCCCGGCCCGCTTAACCAGGCCTGAAATTTAAGTGAACGGCGGCTTAACCGTTGACTTCTATATTGGAAGCTTCTCGGGCAGGACCCGACCAGCCACACTGGGCCCACGGACGCCGTACGGGAAACCGGTATAGTGTTGACGCATGGACTTCACGCTTTACTGGTTCATGTTCCCCGTTTCGATTGGTGTCGCGACGTGCGCGATGCTCAGCGGAATTGGTGGCGCTGCGCTGTTTACGCCCATTTTTGTCCTGATCTTTCCGTTGCTCGGACCTGAATACGCACTGCAGACGACTGTGGCCGCAATCGGTACGGCGTTGCTGACGCAGACGTTTGGCTTCATGTCAGGCTTTATCGGCTATTACCGTAAAGGAACAATTGATTTCAGCCTGGCATTTCGCTTCATGCGTGTGGCCGCTCCTGTCGCGATTATTGGCGCATTGTCCTCGCACCTGTTGCCCGACAGTCTGTTGATCGCCGCATACGCGGTGCTCGTATTTTCACTGGCGATCGCGCTGTTGTTCTTCAAGCAGCGCAGTTCCGTGGCGGCCAAGGGCGGGACTTCAGGTGTCATCGTTACGGCGGTCGGCGCATTCCTGACCGGCATGGTCTCGGTCGGCATTGGC
>Ga0224508_10002607_pt1 | contig 15217 bp, 16 predicted proteins | sample SF_Jan12_sed_USG_4_FD_170157 | JGI IMG/M metagenome (GOLD analysis project Ga0224508, IMG submission 170157) | Sediment microbial communities from San Francisco Bay, California, United States - SF_Jan12_sed_USGS_21 | ecosystem: Environmental > Aquatic > Marine > Sediment | place: USA... | reverse complement strand
CTTCAGTGTCGGGATGGAATTCAAACCCCAATTTGGCCGCGAACCGAATCGCGCGTAACATACGCACCGGGTCTTCTTTAATGCGTGCCTCGGGGTCGCCGATGGTGCGTAATACCCGGTTACGAATGTCTTCCATTCCATCGAGGTAGTCGATAACAATATTATCAACGCAATCGTAAAACATAGCGTTGACGGTAAAATCCCGTCTCGCCACATCTTCTTCGCGTGAACCATAGATATTATCGTGCAGTAAGCGACCAGAAGCACTGTGCGAATCTTCGTTCACGTCTTCAACATCACGAAACGCGCGGTATGTCGACACTTCGATCACCTCGCGACCGATTCGTACGTGAGCAAGGCGAAAACGACGACCAATCAAACGCGCGCTTTTAAATACCTTAGCTATCTGCTCCGGGCGGGCGTCAGTGACAACGTCGTAGTCCTTGGGATGCAGACCAAGCAGCAAATCGCGCACGCAACCACCCACCAGCAAGCCCTCAAAACCTGCCTCATGTAGTTCACGCACAATAGTCATCGCGCCTGCACTAATTGAATCGGAGTCGATTCCGTGCTCAGGCGCGGGAATTTGAACCGGGGTCAAACGTTTAAAACCGTGACTGTATTAACTTGTATTATTAAATTTGTATTGTTATTCCACGCATACTCTGCTGCTTGTAGCAGAGTCCTTAGCGTTGGGGTTTTCAAAGTGGAGAAGCGCAGCTCTCCACTTTGGTCGTCGACGGTGTTTACATTACACCCCGACGGCGAAACATCATTAAATTTTAGGCGTTTTGAACGCCAACCGCCAAACATTTACCACACAGGCCGTATAATACCCTATTCCTGCATCGCATACGCTCCCTTCGTCTAGTGGTTAGGACGCTGGCCTCTCACGCCGGTAACAGGGGTTCGAATCCCCTAGGGAGCGCCAACTACCGATGCTGATTTTATTCTCTTGATTTTTCATGAATTAACCTTATTTTCTTGTTAGAACATACATTAACTTGCAGATACAACATGAGGTAGAACAAGGTCATGTTAGATAATAGTATTGTATTCAACGCCAAGGGAACCGATTTTCAGCAAGTGGTTTTGGACAAATCAACCACCGTGCCGGTGTTGGTGGATTTTTGGGCGGCGTGGTGTGGTCCCTGCCAATCGCTCATGCCTGTATTAGCGAAATTGGCGGATGAGTACGCGGGAAAATTCCTTTTAGCTAAAGTCGATACCGACGCTGAGCAGGAGTTGGCCATGCAGTTTGGCGTGCGCAGCCTGCCAACCGTTAAGTTGTTTATTGACGGCAAGGTCGCGGGTGAATTCATGGGTGCGCAACCCAAAAGTTCGGTACGCGCTTTTCTCGATCAATATATTCCCAACGAAACCGCGCAACTCGCTCAAGCCGCCATGACTCTTTACGAACAAGGCGAGAAGCAGGAGGCGCTGGTCAATCTAAAGCAATGCCTTGAGAAAGAGCCTGACAACGATCTGATAAAACTTAACCTGGCGAATTTGTACTTACGCGAAGGAGATATCGAGGAAGCACGAACCGCGTTTGAGTCCGTTTCGGCAAATGCAAAATTGGAAATTGACTACAAGACGGCCATCGGTAAACTTAAATTGGCTGAAGCTGCTGCTGATGCGCCTGATATTTCCGACCTGGAGCAACGCATTGAAAATAATCCTGATGACAGTCAGGCACGTTACGCTTTGAGCGCAAAGCTTACCCTTGAGCAACGCTATGAAGATGCCATGGATCAGTTGCTGGAAATTGTTAAACGTGATCGAAAATTCAACGACGATGCCGGGCGCAAAGGTTTAGTCGATATCTTTAATATGCTGGGCAATAAAGACGAGCGAGTAACTCGCTATCGCCCCCTGTTGGCGCGAGCGATTAACTAAAATGCTTAACCGCGCGGATGATGTTGCGCATGCAGTTGACTCAAACGTGTCTGGGCAACATGAGTGTATATCTCCGTGGTCGATAGATTGGCGTGACCAAGCAGTAACTGCACGGTGCGTAAATCAGCACCGTGATTAAGCAGATGTGTTGCAAAGGCATGACGCAGAGTGTGTGGCGATAAACCGGAATCGATATCTGCCTTCAAGGCATAGCGTTTAATGATTTGCCAAAATGCCTGTCGTGTCATTCCCGAACCACGAGTAGTAACAAACACATCGTTGGTTTGTTTGCCATTTAACAACGATCCACGACTATTCTTAACATAATCAGATAACCAGTTAACCGCCTCCTCACCCAACGGTACCAACCGCTCCTTGTCGCCTTTGCCGATCACCCGGACAACACCACCGGCAAGATCGAGTTGATGCATAGTAAGGCTGACCAACTCAGAAACGCGCAAACCGGTTGCGTACAGGGTTTCAAACATTGCCCGGTCACGCAGACCGAGATCGGTTGCAGTATCCGGCGCCGTTAGCAAACGTTCGACATCTTTTTCGGAGATACTTTTTGGAAGATCGCGACCAATCTTTGGCGCGGAAACGTCAGCGGTCGGGTCGATCTTGATCAGTCCTTCGCGCAAACAATAGTGATAAAAACGCCGGGTGCTGGAAATAACCCGTGAAGTGGAACGCGGCTGACGCTTTAGATGCGCGAGCCTGGAAATGTAGTTAAGAAAGTCCGCGCGCGTGGCTTTCAGAAGAGTACGCCTGGGGCCTAGCCATTTGGCGTAGGCGCGTAGATCGGAACGATACGCGGATAAGGTATGCTGGCTCAGGCCTGATTCCAGCCAGATCGAATCGATAAAACCGTCAATGGTTGATTCGTTGGACACTACCCGAATGCGAACCGAATAGCTCGCTTAACGATGACCCGATTGAGATGTGACTGCCAGACGGGACGATATACCGATCAACCCGTCCAGCAACAAATATTATTTAGACCTTTTCCTTGATACGCGCAGCTTTACCGGTAAGGTCACGCAAGTAATACAGTTTCGCACGTCTTACATCGCCACGGCGTTTTAACTCGACGCTTGCTATGAGCGGGCTATGAGTTTGAAAGACACGTTCTACCCCTTCGCCGTAGGACATTTTACGCACTGTGAATGAGGAATTCAGACCGCGATTTTTCTTGGCGATTACCACACCTTCAAACGCCTGCAGACGTTCGCGGTTACCTTCTTTGACCCGTACCTGGACTTTGACGGTATCACCCGGACCAAATGGTGGCACTTCGTTTTTCGTGTGCTCGGCTTCTAACTCTCTAATGTAATCAGTCATTTTGACTTCTCCGCGTCGTTATCTTCTTGCTGAAATTCGTTTAACAATTCTTTCGCTTGCTCGTCCAAACCTTCCAATAAATCTGGTCGTTTTAACCAAGTCCGCCCCAGCGCCTGTTTCAAGCGCCAGTGTTCTACAGCTGCATGGTCGCCACTGGTCAATACCGCTGGCACCGCATTTCCTGCATATTCCTCAGGCCGTGTGTATTGCGGGTAATCCAGCAAGCCACTCGCGAACGAATCGCGACCAGCAGACTCATCATTACCCAGCACGCCGGGCAATTGTCGCACGAGCGCGTCGATCAACACCATGGCCGCAAACTCGCCGCCCGACAACACATAGTCGCCGATGGAAATCTCCTCATCGACGCACGACTCAATAAATCGCTCATCGACACCGGCATAGCGCCCGGCCAATAAAATCATGCCGTCTCGGTTTGCCAGCCGGGTTACCGCTGCATGGTCCAGCCGCTGTCCTTGCGGCGACATATAAACCAGCGGCACGTCCGGTTGTTGCATACGCACTGCTTGCAATGTCTTGTACAACGGCGGCGCCATCATTACCATGCCGGGTCCGCCACCGTAAGGTCGATCATCCACCATGCGATGCGGGTCGTCCGTAAATTCCCGCGGATTCCAGCACGCTAGTTCAAGCTGTCCCTGCTCTATCGCCCGCCGTGGTATTCCAAAATCCGACAAGGCGCGAAACATATCCGGGAAAATTGTGATGATATCGAAACGCATACTTCGAATCCAAGTCCTGCACAATTCGTCGGCTAATACTATTCGGCTAATTCATCTTCACTTTCCCAGTCAACAATCATCCGATTGTTTTCCAGATTCACTTCTTTCACGAACTCCGGTACGTAAGGTATGAGCGTCTCTACGTCGCCACGCACAACCACTACATCGTTAACACCAGTTTCCAACAATCTTTCCACTTTGCCAAGCCGCCGGCCATTTATTTGAAATACCTCAAGGCCTTGCAACTGTGACCAATAATATTCGCCTACTGCCAGCTCTGGAAATTCCGATTCTTCAACCGCTATGGCCGCGCCAACTAATCTTCTCGCTTCGTCGCGGTCATCAATGCCTTCTACATGTGCGACAAAACCGTTTCCGTGTTCTCGCTGGGTATCGATAACGTGATCACTCCAGCCTTCTTTTACTGAAAACTTCCAGCGAGGAAATTTAAACAGCGTTTTTGGATTTTCCGTATCTGAGCGAACCTTGACCCAGCCACGTACTCCGTAAACACCGCCGATCTCACCGGCCAACACCCAACCCGCGGGCGGTGCCGGGTATCTTTCTTTTCTCAGGCGGCCGCTCTTTTTAACAACGAGGCAACGCGCTCGGATGGTTGCGCGCCTTTTTTGATCCAGTAATCAACGCGTTCTTTGTTTATTTCCAGCCGGGTTTCACCACCGCTGGCAACCGGGTTATAAAATCCCACCCGCTCAATAAACCGTCCACGCGGTGCGCGCCGCTGATCAGCAACCAAAATCGCATAAAACGGGCGTTTCTTGGAACCGCCACGCGCTAGTCTAATTCTTACCATGTATTGTCCTACAAAAAATGTTCTGCTCGTTATGGAATCAATTCCGCCTTGGGCGAAAGGCGCGCGATTCTAACACAAAAGGCAGTAAATACACGTGTTTAAAGCGAGTTTCTGTCGCCTTAGAACGGCATTCCCGGCATATTGCGTTTCATACCACTGAGCATGCGGGCCATATTCTTGCCTTTGCCCATTTTTTTCATCATTTTCTGCATCTGGGCGAACTGTTTTAACAGGCGATTCACGTCCTGAACCTGGGTGCCGGAACCTTGCGCAATACGGCGTTTGCGCGAACCACGAATCACCGCCGGGAACCGGCGCTCGTGCGGTGTCATGGAATTGACAATGGCGACGATGCGCGCGGTCTGAGTATCGTTTACCTGATTCATCGCACCTTGTGACAAAGCATGGGCACCAGGCAGTTTCTCCATCACCCCTGCAATACCGCCCATTTTTTCCATTTGTACCAGTTGATCGCGAAAATCATCCAGATCGAAGCCTTTGCCTTTAGAGATTTTTTTCGCCAGCTTCTGCGCTTTATCCTGATCGACCTTGCGTGTGACCTCCTCAACCAGGCTGAGCACATCGCCCATACCCAAAATACGCGACGCTACGCGGTCGGGATGGAACGGCTCCAGAGCGTCACTGGCCTCGCCGATACCCATAAATTTGATCGGTTTGCCGGTTACTTTGCGAATAGATAAAGCCGCACCACCACGGGCGTCACCATCGGTTTTGGTCAGCACCACGCCAGTCAAGGGCAAGGCTTGATCAAACGCGGTCGCGCTGTTGACGGCATCCTGACCAGTCGTGCTATCGACCACAAACAGGGTTTCAATGGGATCGATGGCGCCGTGCAAGGCTTTAATTTCGCCCATCATGTCGTCATCGACGTGCAAACGACCGGCGGTATCGACAATCAACACATCCGCTCCACCCCGTTTGGCCTGTTCAACTGCCGTGGTACCTATTTCAACAGCAGATTGGTCGGTATTTGTCGGTATAAATTCCACACCGACATCACCAGCGAGCTTTTCCAGTTGATCGATGGCGGCAGGTCGATATACGTCCGCACTGACTACTACAACCTTCTTGTTTTCGCGTTCTTTGAGGAAACGAGCCAGTTTTCCTACCGTCGTGGTTTTCCCCGCTCCCTGTAACCCAGCCATCATCACCACCGCCGGCGGGCGGGCTGACAAATCCAGTTCGTCATTGGTCTTGCCCATGAGATCAACCAATTCTTCATGCACAATTTTGACCACGACCTGTCCGGGTGTGAGACTTTCCATGACTTCGCTGCCGACCGCACGGATACGCACGTGGTCGATAAATTCGCGCACGACAGGCAAGCCGACGTCGGCTTCGAGCAAGGCAATACGCACCTCGCGCAACGCTTCGCTAATGTTTTCTTCGGTTAAGCGGCCACGGCCACGCAGCGTGTCAACCGTTTCTCTCAGACGTTCGCCGAGTTGATTAAACATCGAATTCCTCGTGTCTCATGTTAAATTGTCAGCAGTTAAAACTATTATTCATTTGCACGGACATGCCTGGCAGCACTACATCGATCGGCCTGACACTTGTTGCGGCAATACTGTATTTCATCAGTAGCGCTATGCTGTGGCGGCGATTGTTCATCTATTCCCAGCCTGCCGCGCCGGCATATTCAGTCGAACTGTTGTTGGCTGTCATCGCAATGATCGTCCAGGGAATTCTACTCTATCTGACAATTGTTGCGCGCCCCGGATTGGGTCTTACCCTTGTTCATGCTGCATCGTTTGCCAGTTGGATAACTGTCGCATTATTTTTGCTATTGGTGATTTGGAAGCGACTTATCGGTCTTGGTATATTTATTCTACCGCTGGCCGGTATTTGCGTTCTACTTACTATCATCTCACCTGCACCCACCGAGGCGACAGTCACGCGCTCGTTTATGGCAACTTTGCATTTATTGGTTGCTTTGCTCGCCTACGGCTTTTTGGCGCTGGCGGTCTCCCAGGCCTTGTTACTACAAATTCAGGAGAATCAACTGCGCCAGGGACGCCCAGGGCAAAAAATGACCTCAATGCCCGCCGTCGAAACGATGGAAACAACCATGTTCGCGCTCATCGTCACTGGGTTTTTGCTGCTGTCTATCGCTTTGGCCAGTGGCGTAATTTTCTCCGAACAACTGTATGGACGTGTAGTGATTTTCAATCACCATATCGTTTTGTCGATATGCGCCTGGTTGAGTTTCGGTACGCTTTTGCTGGGACGATACCTACGTGGTTGGCGCGGACAACGCGCAACGCTTTGGACCTGTGTCGGGTTCGGTATTCTCGTGCTGGCCTATTTCGGCACCCGATTGGTGCTGGAGGTCTTTCTGGGTCGGAGCGGATAACCGCTTGTTGATTAAAAAGCGATGCGGCACACTATTGTCATGACATTATTCGAAGGCCGATCCTAGCTTGGATGACGCGTCGATAGGTGCGCTTTCGGGCGTGCTTATTATCCTGATTGTCATGTCGGCGTTTTTTTCCGCTTCCGAAACCGGCATGATGGCTCTCAATCGATATCGCCTTAACCATCTGGCCGATAATGGCCATCGCGGCGCACGCATTGCACGGCAATTGCTCGACCAACCCGACCGTCTACTCGGCACCATCCTCTTTGGAAATAACCTGGTCAATTTCGCTGCGGCATCGGTGACTACAATTATCGCATTTCGCTTATTTGACAACGTCCCAATTTCCTTTGTCACGTTTATGGGTGCAATCGTCATACTCGTTTTCGCCGAAATACCGCCAAAAACGGTTGCTTCGATCTATCCCGAACGCATCGCCTTTCCAGCGGCGTATTTATTAAAGCCGTTGATTTTTATCGCTCATCCTGTCGTGTGGATCGTTAACAAAGCGGGGGGCATCTGGTTACGTCTGTTGCGTATTCCCATCGAAAAACGAACCGATACCCTGGGATTGGCGGAATTGCGCTCCGTTTTGCAAGATAAAGGGATAAAAATCCCGGAATCGCATCAACGAATGTTATTGCGTATTCTGGAGCTGGAGAGCATGACAGTGGAAGACGTGATGGTTCCACGCTCTGATATTGAAGCTATAGATCTGGACGATGATTGGGATGAGATTATTGAACAGTTAGCAACCAGCCATCACACCCGCGTACCGGTGTACAGAGGCACACTGGATAATGTTGTGGGTGAACTGCATTTGCGCAAGGTCTTGCATCTAACCCAGCGCAGCGATTTCGACAAGGATGGGCTACTGAAATTAGTAAAAGAGCCCCATTTTCTGCCAGAAGATTCAAAATTAACCCAACAATTGTTGGATTTACAGAACCGGCGTCAACCAATGGGTCTTGTGGTGGATGAGTACGGCGACCTGACCGGGTTAATAACTTTAGAGGAAATTCTGGAGGAAATTGTTGGTGATTTTACCAACCAGATTCCGGGTATTGACGAAGACGTGCGCGCACGGGACGACGGTAGTTTTTTGGTGGATGGTAGCGCCAATGTACGCGATCTCAATCGCCGAATGGGCTGGGATTTACCCCTGGATGGCCCGAAAACATTAAATGGCTTGATTCTGGAAGCCCTGGAAGACATACCTAAACAGGGTAATCAATTAACCCTGGGTCGCCATGCAATTGAAATTCTGCGCACCAGGGATAATACAGTCATTGTGGCCAGGGTACGATTGCAGGGCGATGATTTTCAGACGCAAATCAATAGTTAGGGAGTGTTAATTTGTTCAGATATAATTATAATCACGCACCTTGAGTGAGACAAACTTCATCAACCGTCCAGGGTGTTACTGAGGGAAACCAGCATGCGAAAGCTATTTGCTCTAATTTCGATTTGCACTATTGTCACTTTGACCGCCTGTAGCAGCGGCAGCACGAATAGTAGCCTCGGATTGAATGTCGCGGGTATATGGCGCGGCAGTGTCACATCGCGTTTTAGCAGCTTTCAAAGAGCTTTTGTTATGACCATACGCCAGGCCGAAAACTCATTGGTGTGTGACGGAACCATGTCGTTTGAAGGCCCACCGGCAATTTGCTTTATTGGTGGTCAAATCTCTAACTGTACATTCGTTGGATCGCGCATTCAGTTTGAATTAACACCGGCGCTGGAACCTGATTTAATCGATTTCGAGGAGATTGACGAAGACGGTGATGGCATTCCTGACGACCGGGAGGAGAATTTTACGCCGGGTGGAGCGGGTTCGATTTTATTCACCGCAAATGCTTCTGAAGACCGCATGGAAGGGACTTTTGTCGCGGTATCTTCCACAGTGGATCTTGAATGCGGCAATGAAGCGGGAAACTGGCGAGCGCGGCCACGCGGATTTTAGCAACTGACCAGGCATCTCCTACTCGCATTTTGTATTAGCCTTACCGTTTCGTCCGCGTATGCGGACAAAACGAACATAGAATCCTTTTTTACGGCAGTTGCCGAAGGCGGAGTTCCACAGGATCAACCCGCTGATGTGTTTGAGTGTTCGGAAACAATTTATGGCGTCGCGAATTTGTCCGGTCTTTCAAAGGCCGAGCACAAGTTAAAAATCACCTGGACCGACCCGAAAGGCAAAACACGGGAGCGAAACGAGATGTCGTTTACCGCCCTTCACACTGAAGAACGCTTGTGGGCCTGGCTTAAACTGCACCGACCATTGGGGGGATCGGTCGCCAGCGTCATTGACCCCGCTATCGGCATGCGGGACTTTATTGGCGAATGGAAAGTGGAATTTCATCTCGATGGTAAAAAACTCGATACCGGCAAGTTTAGCGTGATCTGCTAGACACTTGCCCGTCGCTTAATTCGTCACTTTATCTCTAATATACTCCGGAAATCCAAATTCCGGTTCTATTGCCCCGCCGTCAGCAACGACCCCTGCCGCTATCAATGCGATATCTTTCGCGTGTGGGTAACGTCCAGATACAACGTCAATTTCAATACCCGGAAATTTATTTTTTATTGTCTCGCCATAGCGATCCCAGCCACTGCCAATGGCTGTCCAATTCCGATTCTGTTCAAGCGAAACGGCATCAGGTTGCATTACCGTTTCAGAAGTTAATGATTGGAATTGGTTTTGACCGGTTCGTTTAAAACAAGCCGAGTAAATTTGCTGCATACGTGCGTCGATGGCCGCGGCGATATAATCACCATCACATTGCAGGGCCAACGCGTGCAGCGATGACACCGGCACTACCGGCAGGTCTTTCCCGAATGCCAGGCCCTGCGCTACACCGGCACCGATTCTAATTCCAGTAAACGAACCCGGGCCTTTATCGAACGCTATGGCATCGCACTCATTCAGCGTCATACCACTGTCAGCCAGCACTTGTTCCACCATGGACAGAATATAGTCAGAGTGACCACGCGCCATTTCCTTTCCGGTTTCAATAATATCGCCATCTATAGAGAGTGCCGCCGAGCAGTATTCAGTCGCCGTATCAATAGCCAGGATATTCAATGTGCTGACTCCGACTCTTGAGTGGCTGAAAAGTTAGTCAGAAGACAGACATCCTGTCAGGGCATCTTCCCATTGCGGTAGTCGCAAAGCGAAATGTTTGTAGAGCTTTTCGTTAGACAACACTGAATACGATGGCCGTTTTGCAGGCGTGGGGTGATCCACCGTTTTAATTGGGTTTAACTTGATTTTGCCGTTTCCAGACAATTTAAATATCTTGCGCGCGAACTCATACCATGTCGTGCACCCACCGCCACTGGCGTGATAAATACCTGAATGTATGGACTCACTATCAGCCGCGTATCGGTCAATCAATTCGGATGTGAGATAAGCGAGGTCCGGCACATAAGTCGGTGCGCCTTGTTGGTCATCCACTATGCTTAGCTCGTCGCGTTCCTTAGCCAAGCGTAGCATGGTATTCAGAAAATTATGTCCGTGCCGTGCATAAACCCAACTGGTTCGCAATATCAAATGATCACCACCTGCTGCTCCAACTGCTTTTTCGCCGGCCAACTTGGTGCTGCCATACACACTTTGCGGGCTGGTAGGATAATCTTCGTCGTAAGGGGAGTTCGCCCTTCCATCGAAGACATAGTCGGTGGAGTAATGTACAAATAACGCGCCCATTTCCCTGGCTGACTGCGCCATGACACCGGGTGCAATGGCATTAATGATTTCTGCAAATTCTGGCTCTGATTCCGCTTTATCCACCGCCGTATAAGCCGCCGCGTTTATAACTACCCGTGGCTCGTGTTGTGCAACAAGAGACCAAATCTGATTTAAATTCGTCAAATCCGCCTGATTTCTGTCGCAGGAAAGCACTTCATGTTTTTCTTGAAGTTGGCGTACTAACTCGCTACCTAGCTGGCCATTTTTTCCGAACAGGAGTACACGCATTTAAACTGCGATCTAGCTGACCGCGATTTCCCGTAACGCCGGCGCAGCGGCATCTTTTGACGACACCAATGGATTCTCCACCGGCCACTCGATACCAATGTCCGCGTCATTCCAACGCACGGCAGCATCGTCACTGGGTTTGTATTGTGTCGTACACTTGTAGACCACGTCGGCGATCTCGCTCAACACGCAAAACCCATGGGCAAATCCCGGCGGAATGTATAACTGCTGTTTGTTGGTGTCTGACAAGGTGGCACCAAACCATTCACCAAAGGTCGGCGAATCGCGGCGGATATCGACGGCCACATCAAATATTTCACCTAATATTGTACGAACCAGCTTGCCCTGCCATTGTGGATACTGGTAATGCAAACCGCGCAACACATTTTGACTCGAGCGTGAGTGATTATCCTGCACGAATGTAACCGGTAATCCCGCATTCGCGAAATCGTCCGCGTTGAACGTTTCCATAAAAAATCCGCGATCATCTTCAAACACACGGGGTTCAATTAACAACACGCCACTCAGAGGCGTTTCAATAACATTGATCATTAAAAAAAATTTTTATTTTAACTGACTATGTCGTCGAAGAAGGTCTTTAGTTTATCAGTCCACGAGCTGGAGCGTGGACAATGGCGTTCACCACCGGCCCGGGTCAACGCGTCAAATTCTTCCAATAGCTCTTTCTGCTTCTTGGTCAGGTTTACCGGTGTTTCCGCTTTTACCCTGCAAAACAAGTCACCGAGGTTACCGCTGCGTACGTTACGTACACCCTTGCCGCGCAAACGAAACATTTTTTCCGACTGCGTTCCAGCAGGAATTTTTAAATTCGCGCGGCCATCCAACGTCGGGATTTCGAGGCTACCACCCATTGTAATGGTCCCGAATCCGACCGGCATCTCACAATACAAATCATCGCCCTCGCGGCTAAAAATTGGATGTGGTTTAAGGTGAACCTGCACATAAAGATCACCGGCGGGTGCGCCGCCTGGCCCGGCTTCACCCTCGCCCCCTAATCGAATCTGATCACCGGTATCCACACCCGCAGGGATTTTGACCGACAGAGTTTTACTTTTTTGCACGCGGCCCTGGCCGTTGCATGTGCCGCAAGGACTAGAGATAACCTTGCCTTTACCCTGACATTGCGGACAAGTCTGTTGTACGGAGAAAAATCCCTGCTGCATACGAACTTGTCCATGGCCACCACAGGTCTCACAATCCGTCGGCGACGTACCCGGCTTGGCGCCAGATCCGTTACAGGCTTCACATTGCGTTAACGTCGGAACCTGAATACGTGTTTCGGTACCGGAAACCGCGTCATCAAGAGTGATCTCAAGATCGTAACGCAGATCAGCCCCACGTGCCGCTCGCCCACCGCGGCGACCGCCGCCTGCACCAAAAATATCACCGAAAATATCACCGAAAATATCGCCAAAGCCCTGACCTGCGCCGCCGCCAAATCCACCACCGGAAGTATCGACCCCGGCGTGACCAAATTGATCATAAGCGGAGCGTTTTTGCGGATCGTTTAAAACCTCGTACGCTTCCTTGGCTTCTTTAAACTGGCGCTCAGCCTCTTTGTCGTCCGGATTACGATCGGGATGGTGTTTCATTGCCAAACGACGGTACGCTTTTTTCAGCTCCGCCTCGGACACGTTGCGAGACACGCCAAGCACATCGTAATAATCCCGTTTAGCCATTTCGTCTGTGTCTCGCCGTGTGTATATCTAACTACTCATCACAAAGGTTCATACGCAAACAGGCGCGGTAGTCACCACGCCTGCTTACACCAATCATCTCTACGCCTTAACCGGCGCAGAGTTTACTTGTCCTCTTTCTTGTCGTCGACCTCTTCGAATTCAGCATCGACAACATTGTCCTGATCGCCGTCGGCGCTTTCGCCATCACCAGCTTCGCTACCACCCTCACCGTCTTGTTGCGCGTACATCTGTTCGGCAAGTTTATGGCTGGCCTGGGCCAAGGCCGCGGTTTTCTCCGTAATGGCCGCCGTGTCCTCACCATCCATTACTCCTTCGAGGTCAGATATGGCGGATTCGATAGTAGTCTTCTCGCCGGCTTCGACCTTCTCACCCATTTCCGCCAACGATTTTTTGACGCTATGGATCATGGCTTCCGCCTGATTGCGTGCATCGACGCGTTCACGCTCCAGTTTATCCTCTTCAGCGTGTTCTTCCGCTTCCTGCACCATGCGTTGAATCTCATCGTCATTCAAACCGGAACTCGACTTAATGACAATTTTGTTTTCCTTGCCCGTCGCTTTGTCTTTCGCCGATACATGCATAATTCCGTTCGCATCGATATCGAATGTCACTTCAATCTGCGGCATGCCTCGTGGCGCCGGTGGAATATCGCTTAAATCAAACCGGCCGAGCGACTTGTTATGCGTCGCCATTTCGCGTTCTCCCTGCAACACGTGCACGGTGACTGCAGTCTGATTATCGTCCGCAGTCGAGAAGGTTTGGTTTGCCTTGGTTGGAATCGTCGTGTTCTTTTCGATGAGCTTGGTCATGACACCACCCAGGGTTTCGATACCCAGAGACAACGGCGTCACATCCAGCAACAATACGTCTTTCACGTCACCGCCCAATACACCGCCTTGAATCGCGGCACCGACGGCCACAGCTTCATCGGGATTCACATCTTTGCGCGGTTCTTTGCCAAAGAAATCTTTAACAATTTCCTGCACTTTGGGCATGCGGGTTTGCCCACCAACCAGAATGATATCCTCGATATCGGCCGCCTTCAGACCGGCATCTTTCAATGCGATCTTGCACGGCTCAATGGTGCGTTGCAAAAGATCGTCAACCAGGGTTTCCAGTTTTGCCCGGCTGAGTTTCATGTTTAAATGCTTGGGTCCACTGGCATCCGCGGTTACATAAGGCAGATTAACTTCCGTTTGCGTGGTAGACGACAACTCGATTTTTGCTTTCTCCGCGGCCTCTTTTAAACGTTGAATTGCCAGTGGGTCGCCACGCAAATCCATGCCTTGGTCTTTGTGGAACTCGTCCGCGAGATAATCGATCAAACGACGGTCAAAGTCTTCACCGCCGAGGAATGTATCGCCGTTGGTAGACAACACTTCGAACTGATGCTCGCCGTCAATCTCAGCGATCTCAATGATGGACACGTCAAACGTACCACCGCCCAGGTCATACACGGCGATTTTGCGGTCACCGGTTTTCTTGTCCAAACCGTAAGCTAGCGCTGCAGCGGTCGGTTCATTGATAATGCGTTTTACGTCGAGACCGGCAATTTTGCCAGCATCCTTAGTAGCCTGACGTTGCGAGTCATTAAAATACGCAGGAACGGTAACCACGGCTTCGGTCACTTCCTGACCGAGATAATCTTCTGCTGTCTGCTTCATTTTTTGCAAAACGCGCGCTGATACTTCAGGCGGCGCCATTTGCTTGCCATTGACTTCTACCCAGGCATCGCCATTTTTTGCCTTGACGATTTTATACGGCATGATGTCGACATCACGTTGTACAACGTCTTCGTCGAATTTGCGTCCGATCAAACGCTTTACTGCATATAATGTGTTGTGTGGATTAGTCACCGCCTGGCGTTTGGCCGATTGGCCGACCAACACGTCGCTGTCTTCCGCAAACGCGACGATTGACGGCGTCGTGCGCCCGCCTTCGCTGTTTTCTATCACCTTGGCAGTGCCATCCTCCATTAACGCTACACAGGAGTTGGTGGTGCCGAGGTCGATGCCGATAATCTTAGCCATGTGTTATGCCCTCAATACTTTAACAAATACAAAATTCTTGAAAATGAATATGGGTGTCAGAGAAAAAAATACAACCCAAAAACCTTAAAATAAACCTATAAAATCAGCCGTTTTCAGTGTTTTCGTCGTTACTCGCCGCCTTCGCTACGATGACCATGGCCGGACGCAGTAAACGCTCATGCAAGGTAAATCCTTTTTGCACCGGTAATACGATGTGATTCGCGGGTATATCAGCACTCTCCTGCATGGTCATCGCCTGATGCCACTCGGGATCAAATTTATCGCCCGGAGCGGGATCGATGACTTGTAACGA
>Ga0224508_10002606_pt1 | contig 15218 bp, 16 predicted proteins | sample SF_Jan12_sed_USG_4_FD_170157 | JGI IMG/M metagenome (GOLD analysis project Ga0224508, IMG submission 170157) | Sediment microbial communities from San Francisco Bay, California, United States - SF_Jan12_sed_USGS_21 | ecosystem: Environmental > Aquatic > Marine > Sediment | place: USA... | reverse complement strand
AGTGAGAGTGCCAGCCCCGGCGCCGGCGAAAACCCGGATGACTAAGAGAACCGGAAAACTCGGGGCGACGACGCTGAGCAAGTTGGCCGTAACCAGCCCGGCGGCGGCGATCGTCAGCAGACGCCCTGAAGGTCGCACAAACCGGGGCAGGAACAGATTGATGGCAGCAAAGGCGCCCACTTGGGCCACCGAGACTCCGCCGGCCAATCCCTCAGTTACGTCGAAGTGGCTTGCCAGCTCCGGGATCAGAAACGGTGTCGAGACGAACATCACCGTCACGGAGGCAGCCGCAGCCAACAATCCGAATTGAGCTCCAGGCCGGACCGAGTATGCGAGACGGGTCGGAAGGCTCATGAACCGGGGATTGTCGCAGAGAACGGCGGGTCGGCCAACGATCCCTGCAGCGGACGGTCCATTTCGGTCGAGTCATCCCGCCAAACGTGTCCATGACAAACCGCACACTGCCGGCACTATCAGCGGTCTTGAACCGTCATGGGTTATCGCTCAACACTTGCGCACCACGGCGGAATGTCACCCAGCTCAATATGTGCTTAGACCACAGCCGATATGTGCGGCTATTCACTACGGCTGGAGGTCAAACCTGTACACATCGAGAAAAAAACCCGGAGCGACCTCGACGTTTCTCTCAAAGGTGGCGCCCATCGTTGCGTAGAATCCGACCGCTCTCGGGTGGGACTTGATCAACATCCAGTCGTGCATCTTCTTCGCCTGATCGACCGCATGGCTCCAAAGCATCCGGCCATACCCCCGCCCGATCAAGTCGCTGCGCATGAACAGTCGCAGCAACTCCACATGATCGCCCCGGTCACGCAACTCGTAGAACCCAACTACCTGTCCATCTTCGACCAAGACGAATACTGGAAAGTTCTCAGGACCAGGCTCGGTCGCCAATAGATCCACCAAATCCGCATACGCCTCAGGATGGTCTTCGTGGTGGCCCCAATGCCTGAGACCCTCCAACGTCATCTCGTCGAGCCCGTCTCGATCGTCTGCAATCGCTTGTCGGAACATACGCACACCCGCGGCGTCAAACATCGAACCTAGTCCGCTGCGGCTGCAGGGGCCGTTTAGAGAGCCTCATGACCTCCGATCATCGGTCGGCAACCTATGAAAACAGCTGCGCCTGTGCTTCCTTGGCGGCGCCTTCCATGGTCATGAATTCCGCGCCCTCCGCTGCCAGCTTGTCCAACAGGCCTTCCAGCGCAAACATGCGGAATCCACGGCCGATGACATAGGGGTGCATGGTGTAGGTGAGGACGCCCCAATCGAGGGACTTCTTCATGTAGTGCCACTCGTCGTACCAGCTATCCATCACCTCGCGCGCCGGACGCAAGCCCGGCAAGACGTAATCGGGCATACGCAGATATTCAAAATGGGGGTGGTCGTCGAGGGACCAACTGATCGGCATTTCGATGAGCGCTGTTTCCTCGCCGTATTGATAAGGCTCCCCCAGCTTGACCGCGTCCCTGCGGCGCGCACGATAGGGAATGTAGTCGGCGCCCATCAGGCTGCTGTCATAGAGAAAACCGTTCTCGATCAACAGATCGATGGTGTTGTCGCTGAGATCCCAGGACGGCGAGCGGTAGCCCCGCGACCCGTGCCCAGTCAGTCGTTCGATGGCCGCGTTGGCCCGCAACATATCTTCTTCTTCCTCGGCGCGGGTTTGCTCCGTCGGCGGAATATGAGCCCAACTGTGGTGGGCGATCTCGTGACCTCCCTCGAGTATCGCTTCGCATTCCTTCGGATGGCTTTCAATGGTGAAACCGGGCACAAACCAGGTCGACGGCAGAGCGCGCGATTTCAGCATCTCGAGGATCCGTCCTGAGGCGACCCGGCTGCCAAATTCGCCGCGCGAAAGCTGCGTCGGAGTTGTGAGGCCGCGAGAAATGAATCCTGATTGGGTGTCGTAATCGAAGGTCAGGCAAACAACATGACGGGGCATGGCTAACTCTCCAAGAATCTTGCCTTTGGCATCCTAGAACGCACCTGAATGTGGAAAGGAGGGGTGCCCATCACTTCCCCACGTCAGATGGAGACTCGCCTCACCGAACGCACCGACAGCCGCGGTCAGGCCGTCAACAGGCAAGGCCCAGCCCGTTGCTCGACCGTTGAGGCAGCGCATAACGATCGCCACCCTGCCTGATGTTGAGCTCGGCCGGTGCGCGCTATCCGGCGATCGGACTAGCTCCCCCAGGACCGAGAGATAACCGGCAGGGAGGATGGGTTGGTGCGCTGATCGCCGAGTCATCGCTGCAGCATTCCGACCGCACAACGCCTATATCGCGAGGCGACGTGGCTCCGTGCCTGTGCGAATCGAACATTGCTCGATCGATTCCGTTATCAGATTGTTATCAGTGGCCCGGTTTCGGCGCCATTCAAACAGCCGCCGGTGGACGAACTCCAGCAAGTGACTACTCGTTCTCAGTGGGCCCGGTGGGGATCGAACCCACGACCTTCGGATTAAAAGTCCGCTGCTCTACCGATTGAGCTACAGGCCCAGCCCGAGAAGCGTAGTTCCCGGCCGGGCTTCGCCCGGCTAGGGAGTTGCTGCGCAACTCCTGCGAGGGCAGTCCTACTCGGACGACTCCAGCGCATTCCGATAGTGGGTGAGGGCCCGGTCGTAGCCGTCGAGCTCGGCAGCGCCGGCTTGGAGGAGCGCCGTCAGGGAGGCAGCCATCGCTGCATCGTGCTGGCCGTCGGTGTGGAGGGCCGGGGCCAGAAAGGCACTGTGAGGTGCATACCCGGGGAACTCTCCAACAGCCGCGGTCAACAGCTCGACCGCCTCCCGCTGGCGGCCGACGTTTCGAAGCGTCGAACCGTATCCGACGATGAACCGTTTCCGCTGCTCGTCGGGAATACCCAATGCCCAGGCCTTGTCGTAGAAACGAATGGCATCCTCTTCGGTGCGATGGCTGTCACTGGCCCAGGCGGCCGCGATCTGTGCCTCAACATCTTCGGGGTGCTCTTCGGCGGTATGCGGCACGACGGCCAACTCTTCTGAATCCATGGCGTCACCCTAGGAGGCGACGGCTATTCGACCCCGATCGCTACCGCGTAGCCGGCCGTCGACCAGTCGCTCCACGAGCCGGGGTAGAGCTTGGCCCTACCGAGGCCGGCATGTTCGATGGCCAGCAAATCGTGACAGGCGGTGACTCCACTCCCACAATAAACCACGGTATCCGCGCCTTCACCGACGCCCAGCGCCCGGTACTTCTCGGCTAATGCGTCGGCGGGAAGAAAACGCTGGTCCGGGCCAAGGTTGTCTTCGTAAGGGGCGTTCACTGCCCCGGGGATGTGGCCGGCAACCGGATCGAGCGGCTCGGATTCGCCCCGATAGCGCTGCCCGACCCGGGCATCGAGCGCCACCGTTGACGGCGGACGATCTCGCATCTCATCTCGGTCGAGCGAAATGTCGGGTTGGAGATCGATCGACAGCTTGACGGGAACCTTGGGCGAGAACTCTGAGGTGACCGGCTTCCCTTCCTTCATCCAGGCTGTGAGCCCACCGTCGAGCACGTAGGAGCGGTCATGGCCGATGGCCCGGAGCATCCACCACAGTCGAGCGGCGATCGCTCCTCCCCGATCGTCGTAGGCGACAACCACGCTGTCGTCCCCGATCCCCAACTCCCCCATCCGGTCGGCGAAGTCCTCCCAGGACGGCAGGGGATGACGGCCGGGCCCTTCGGCAGCGGACAGATCGGTCTCGAGATCGACGTAGAAGGCGCCCGGAAGGTGCATCTCGGCGTAGGCCTCCCGCCCACGCTCGGGCTCGCCCAAATACCAGCGCACGTCGGCCAGCCGCAAGACCGAATGGTTGATGTGGCGGGTGAGCCACTCGGTTGAGACGATCGGGCCGGTCATTTAGACCGGAGGAACCGGGTCGGTGAGCCTGCCGGCCGCCTCACGCGTCAAGAGGTCGGGAGCAAACGCCACGGCCTCCCACGGCCTGGCGATCACGTGCCACGCCAGAAGAGCGGCGGCCATCGGAATCGAGATGGGTGCATCGATCCGCACCCGGTTGTAGTTGACGGGAGACCCGCGCAGCCAGGCGGCCGGCTCCCGACCAACGGACAACTGCCAGCGGCGAGGTATCCGCCCATTGTGCTCCAACATGTAGGTGAACCCGAGGCCGGAGAGCTCCCAGCGGTTTCCCCAGAAGGACTCACGGGTCGCCCGGGCAAACGGAACGTCGTCTTCGACCGCTCGCACGACCCCCCAGCCGTCGGGCCGCAGCGTCCATCGGGTCCCGTCTTTGAGCGTCACGTTGGTATGGCAATGGCGGGGTTTGCGAATGACCTTGGCTAAGACTTCCCCGCGTTGCACCAACTGCCACTGGTTACTGAAGAGGCCGCTGACCAGCTCGGCCTCGCCCAAGACGACACGACTGCGTTCCATACCTGAACGGTAGTCGGGCTCGAACTCCACCGGATTGGGAACCGTAGGATCGGCGGATGCAGCTGCACCTTCTCGATGGCACCTACGAATTATTCCGGTCCTTCTTCGGGGCTCCACCCCGTTTGACTCCCGATGGACGGGAGGTGGGGGCGGTGGCCGGCATCATCGCCTCCACCCTCAGCCTCCTCCGCGAGCCAGGTGTCACCCACCTGGCAGTGGCCACCGACTACGTCATCGAATCGTTCCGCAACCAGATGTTCGACGGCTACAAGACGGGCGAAGGCATCCCCGAGGAGTTGATGGGCCAGTTCCGCCTGGCCGAAGCGGCCTGGGAGGCCATGGGCGTGCGGGTCTGGCCGATGGTGGAGTTCGAAGCCGACGATGGCATGGCCAGCGGTGCCTGGAAGTTCGAAGATCAGGTGGAGCGGGTGGTGCTACTCAGCCCGGACAAGGATCTATCGCAATGCGTCGACGGCGATCGAGTCGTCACCTACGACCGCCGCCAGGAGATCGAGCGCAACGAGCAAGGTGTGTGGGAGAAGTTTGGCGTGGCTCCCTCCTCGATTTCCGACTACCTCGGACTGGTCGGCGATACCGCCGACGGCATCCCCGGACTGCCCGGCTGGGGCGCCAAGTCGACGGCTACGGTGCTCGCCCATTACCGGACCATCGAGGAGATCCCCGACGATGCCGCCGATTGGGATGTGAAGGTCCGCAGCGCCGCCAAACTGGCCGAGACCCTGGCCGCCCATCGGGAGGAGGCCCTGCTCTATCGCGAGTTGGCCGTGCTGAGACGCGACGTTCCCATCCCCGATTCGCTCGACGACCTGGAATGGCGAGGTCCCGTGCGAGCCGACTACGAAGCGTTCTGCACCGAGCTGGGATTCGACGGCCTGCTCGACCGGCCGCACAAATGGCAGGACTAAGGCGGAAGTCAAAGGGACTAATGGTCGTATTGACCTGGTAGTGAGGCTCGCTAGCTTCGGGGCGGAGGAAACACATGACCGTTGAACCCGATTTCGAGCTCGCCATCATCGGCGCCAATCGCGCAGGCATTTCCGTCGCCCTCGACGCCTTTGCGGCCGGGGTCGAGAAGCTGGCCATCATCGACAGCAACCCCGACGTCACCCTGCCCGACCTGGGAGGCACTCCCCAGCTTCACCTGGGCATCCGGGTGGAAAGCATCCACGAGGACGGCCCGGTCACGTTGCGGGGAGAGGGCTTCGAGCTGACTGCGACAGCAGCAGTCGTCGCCGCCCGCACCCATGTCGAATCGGTCGGGCCCGACTACGACATCCCCGACACCCTGACCGACCGGATCCATTTCCGGCTGCCGGATTCGCTGGCACCCGAAGACGACGTCCTGGTGATCGGCACCGGGGAGACGGCGGCCGAATCGGCTGAAGACCTGGTCACCTCCGGTCACTCGTCGGTGGCGCTCAGCCTTCCTTCGGTGGCATTTGATCAGCTGGCCCACACCACTCGCGACGAGCTGCTTCGGCTGGAGTCGGCCCGTGAAGTGGCCATCTTCTGGCACTCCCATCCGACGTCGGTGATCGACGCCGACGGATTCCCGATGGTCTCCTTCTCCGACCGCCGGACTCCCGACCTCATCTTCGACCATGTGGTGTACAACACCGGAACCGGCGACCCCGCCAAGCACCTCCAGCGACTCGGGATAGAGGTGGACGCGGTCAGCAAGCCCGCCCCCCTCTATGTCCTGACCGAAGAGGATCCCGGCCCAGACAAACCGGAAGCCGACGAGATGGTGTTTGTCTCGCCCGGCCATGCCTGGGGAGTTATTCATGACCGCCACTTCACCGACCTGGCCGCCCTCCCCGATCTCAAGGCCCGCCCTCCCCTGGTGATCGCCGGTCTGGCCGACCACCTCCGCGACAAGCACTACAACGCCACTATCACCTCGTTCGAGAACCACCACAGCGACCTGTGGATCTTGCGGGTGAAGCCTGACGTGGGTGACGCCAGCCATTCGCCCGGCCAATACGCCACCCTCGCCCTCGGATACTGGGAGCCTCGCTTGGACGGGAGCGACGAGCAACTGGACGAAGCCAAGACCGAGAAGTTGGTCCGGCGCTCGTACTCCATCTCCCATCCGATGCTCGACGATGACGACAACGTGGTGGCTCCCGAGGACATCGACGGGGTCGAGTTCTATATCGTGCTGGTACGGCCCGAAGAAGGCATGGACCACCTTCCCGAGCTCACACCTCGGATGGCGTTGAAGAAGGCCGGCGACCGCATCTTCATGGGGGGCAAGGTGTCGGGCCGCTACACCCTCAAGCCGGTGATCGACCCCGACATGGACGTGGTGTTCCTCTCAACCGGCACGGGAGAGGCACCGCACAACAACATGACGGCCCAGCTGCTGCGGGACGGCCATACCGGCAAGATCGTCAACGCCTGCACCGTTCGGTACGAGCGGGACCTCGCCTATCTGGAGACCCACCGCCGGCTCGAGAAGCTGTATCCCAACTACCGCTACTTCGCCCTCACCACCCGCGAGGCCGACACCATCAACAACAAGGTGTACATCCAGGACATGATCACCAACGGCATGCTCGACGAAGTGCTGGGCCACGAGCCCACCCACGAGAAGTCACAGTTCTTCCTGTGCGGCAATCCCCTCATGATCGGAATCCCCGAATGGGCGGACGACAAGCCCACGTTCCCCGAAACGCTCGGTGTGTGCCAGATCCTCCACGAGAAGGGGTTCACCATCGATCACCGGGGCGTCGACGGCAACGTCCACTACGAGGAATACTGGTAGGCGGTCGACCCGGCGGGCAACACAACGGCTTGGAGCGGCAAAGCCGATACCTGACGCCCCCTCCGGCCCTTCGGGCCACCTCCCCCTCCGGGGGAGGACGGCTCTAGCGACTCGACCGCTGTAAGTTGCTTCCCATGCCAATCTCACGCCCTAGACGAGGCGCAGTGACACTGCTGCTTGGTGCAGGCCTGGCCCTGGCTATGGCCGGGTGTGCCGGAGACGATGGAACCGCTGAGGTCGCCACCACCATCGCGACTCCGACCACGACCGCGACGACCGTGCCGCCCACCACCGTCGTACCGGCCACCGTGGCTCCGATCCCCGATCCGCCCCAGATAGTGCCCGCCACCTTCGAGGCCGGGATCCTGCCAATCGTCCAGTCGACCTGCGCCCAATGCCATACGGGGGACGGCCCGGGCACCCAGCACCTGCGGTTCGACACCGCGGCCAACTTCGCAGAGAACGCCGACGACATCGCTCTCGTGGTTGGCGCTCGCGCCATGCCGCCGTGGCCAGCCTCGCCTGAGAGCGTGCCCTTCCACGACGACTGGTCCCTCACCGATGAGGAGATCACGGCCATCGTCGAATGGAGCAAACAGGGCGCCGCTCTCGACGTCGTTCCCGAAACGGAGATCGTGCCGACGTTCGAGTCGATCAACCTGGCCGACGTAGACCTCGAAATCGTGCCCGAGGTCGGCTTCGACGGAACGCCCGCCACCGGCGACGAGTACCGCTGTTTCATCTACGACCCGGACTTGACCGAACCGACCTGGCTGGCGGGGTTCGAATTCGTTCCCGATCAGACTGAGGTCGTCCACCATGCCATCGGATATCGGATCCCCGCCGACATGCGCCAGCGGGCGCTAGAGAAGGACGCTGCTCAGACCGACGGTGGCGGTTGGACCTGCTTCGGAGGAACCGGCCTTGGCATCGACGAGATATTCCTCGGCTGGGCTCCCGGCCAGAAGGCAACCCAGTTCCCCGATGGGTCCGGCCTGCTCCTCGAGCCGGGCGAGTTCCTCGTCGTCCAGGTCCATTACCACTTCGATATCGACGCCCCAGAGGATCGCTCCTCGATTCGCCTCGACTTCGCCGACGACGCCGGGTTGTCCGAGATACACATCGAGACCTTGCTGGCTCCGGCCGAGATCCCCTGCACGACCGACGAGGAAGGACCCCTGTGCGACAGAGCTACCGCCCTGGCCACCAAGGTCGCCGACTACGGGCTCCGGGGAGCCCCCGCCGACTTCATCCTCAGCTTCTGCGGCCAGTCGTCGGCCGACTACGCCAACATGACCAGCGGAATCGCCACCTCCTCCTGTGATTCCCGGATACAGGATCCTGGTCAGATCATCTCGGTGCTTGGCCACATGCACGAGCTGGGCCGAAGCTTCCGCATGACTCTCAATCCGGATGAGGCCGACGAACAAATCCTGCTGGACATCCCTGACTGGACCTTCGACTGGCAGTTCAACTACAACCTGGCCGAAGAGATCACCGTCGAGCAGGGTGACACCATTCGTATCGAATGCAGCTGGGATCGGTCGTTGCGTGACCCCGACCTGGAGCCGGCCTACGTCCTGTGGGCTGATGGCACAGATGATGAGATGTGCTTCGCCACCGTTTCCACTTACGAGTCGAGCTAGGCGAGGGCTTGATCGACGTCGGCGATGAGGTCCTCGACGGCCTCCAGGCCCACCGACAACCGGAGTAAGCCCGGCGGCGCTAGTGGATTGACGCTGGCACGGTGCTCAACCAGCGACTCCACTCCCCCCAGGGAAGTGGCGCGCCGGAACACCTTGAATCGGGTGGCGGCCGCCGCCGCTGCCTCGTGAGAATCCAGCTCGAAGGACACGATTGCGCCACCGGTCCGCATCTGACGGCCGGCTACCTCGAAGTCGGGATGGGAGGCCAGGCCGGGATACCACACCAACGGCACCTTGCCCTCCAGGTGAACGGCGATGGCAGACGCCGTCTCTGACTGATGAAGGATGCGCAGGGGCAGCGTCCGTACTCCTCGCAAGGTCAGCCACACATCGAGCGAGCCGGGGATGGTCCCGTCAATCACGCGGGCCGCTTCCAGCTCGCTCGCCCGGTTGCCGTCGGCTGCCACGATCACGCCACCCATGGCATCGGAGTGGCCGCCGATGTACTTGGTCGAGGAGTGCATGACGTAGTCGGCCCCCAGCGACAGCGGCTGTTGGAGCACGGGAGTGGCGAACGTCGAGTCCACGACGACCCGCACCCCCTTAGGTCCCAACTCGGCGCAGGCGGCGGCAATGTCGGTGACCAGGCATTTTGGGTTGGAGGGCGTCTCGAGCCAGGCGACGTCGCCGGCCTGGAGATCGTCAAGGGAGGCGGCTACCTCCCATGGTTGGTGCTGATCCGTGACGAATGCCCGGGTGCCGTGATAGACGTCGGCCGGTAGATACACCCGGGCCGGCCGGAGATACCGCATGAGCGACGACACCGCCGCCATCCCCGACGGGTACACGACGGCCGAGCCGCCTTCGAGGGCACTCAGAACGGCTTCCAGCCGTTGGGTGGTGACATGCTGATTGCGCCGGTACACGAGGTCGTCTTGATCCGCCCGGTCGTACGTAGATGACACGTGAATCGGCGGCGCAACATCCACCCCGTCGAGGATGCCGGCGTCACCGTGTAGAGCGTCGGTGAACGGATCGCCGCTCACAGCAGCCGCGGGTTGAGGGTGTAGGTGCCTATCACCGAGGCCTCGGCCAACACATGTCCGGCGATCGCATCGCGTACGTCGCTTCCGGTGAAGTCTCCCTCCACCGGGCACCGGTCGACGTCGAGGGCGTACAGCGCAAACGTGTACTCATGGATCAGGGAGTCATTCCAGGGCGGACAGGGACCGTCGTACCCGAAATAGAGCCCCTCCATGTCGGGGTCGCCGGTAAACCAGCCGGTGTAGTCGTTGAGCCCCTGCCGGGTTGCATTGGGTCCTTCTGGTCCGCTCTTCCCTCGAGCCGTCACGCCGTCGGAGAAGGTGCCGGCCGCTACACCTCGAGTGTCGGCCGCGATATCCACCTGCACCCAGTGAAAGAAGTCCGTGCGAGGTAGGTCGGGTGGCACTTCCCGGCCTTCCTGGTTCACGTCATCGCCGACCGTGGGAACAGTGCGGTCCCAGCACAGAATGGCGAACGATGCTGTGCCATCGGGCACGTTCTCCCAGCTGAGGGCCGGGTTTCGGTTGGGGGCGAACGTGGCGTGGGTATCGGGGTCGGGAATGCAGAACGCAAATTCCGAAGGGATGGGCTGTCCGTCGGTGACGCCGGTGATGGTCAAGTTCATGGCAAAACCTCCTTGTGGCCAGCCTATAGGCCCCCGATGATCGCCCGCCGACCTACTATGCGTCCGCAATGTCTGCCTCCTCCTTTCGCAACGTCGCTTTGATCGCGCACGTCGACCATGGGAAAACCACCCTGGTCGATGCCATGCTGTCCTCTACGGGTGTGTTTGCCTCCCATGAGGCCAAGGTCGATCGGGTGATGGACTCGAACGACCAGGAGCGCGAGCGGGGCATCACCATCCTGGCCAAGGCCGCCTCGGTCGAATGGCAGGGCACCCGCATCAACCTGGTCGACACTCCCGGGCATGCCGACTTCGGCGGAGAGGTTGAACGAGCCCTGGCGATGGTGGACGGGGTCCTCCTGCTCGTGGACGCCGCCGAGGGCCCCATGCCCCAGACCCGGTATGTGCTCTCCAAGGCGCTGGCCCTCCACCTGCCGGCCGTGGTGGTTGTCAACAAGGTCGACCGTCCCGACTCCCGCATCGATGAGGTTGTCGACGAGATCTACGAGCTGTTCTTCGACCTCGATGCCTCAGAGGCCCACATTGAGTTCCCCATCATCTCAACCGTGGCCAGAGAAGGACGGGCCATGGTCGGCGTCGGCATTCCCGAACCGGAGGGCGACCTGGCGCCGTTGCTCGATGCCATCCTCGAGACCATCCCCGCCCATACCGGCAACCCGACGGCGCCCCTTCAAGCCCTCGTCACCAATCTCGATGCCTCCGACTACCTGGGCCGGCTGGCCATCGGCCGCGTGATCGAAGGGACCATGCGGGCCGGAGAGCAAGTAGCTCTCTGTCACTCCAACGAAGAGGAGCCACCCCTCAAACGGAAACTCACGAGCCTGCTCGGATTTGAAGGGCTGGGGCGAATCGACGTGCAGGAGCGGGCGGCCGGTGACTTGTTCGTTCTGGCAGGATTCCCGGAGGTGGAGATCGGCGACACCATCGCCGACCCCACCAATCCCGAGCCGCTCCCCCGCCTCATCGTCGACGAGCCGGTGCTGCGGATGACCTTCGGAGTCAACACCTCTCCCCTGTCAGGTCGCGACGGCAAATTCCTCACCTCGCGGCAGATCAGGGAGCGACTGGACCGAGAAGTGCTGGGCAACGTGTCCATCCGCATTGGCGCCACTTCCTCTCCCGAGATCATCGAGGTGGCGGGTCGCGGCGAGCTGCAATTGGCCGTGCTCATCGAGTCGATGCGCCGGGAAGGCTTTGAGCTGCAGGTAAGCCGGCCCGAGGTCATCATCCGCGAGGTGGATGGCAAGCTGCACGAGCCGCTCGAGCGGGCAGTGGTCGACGTGCCCGATGATTACGTCGGCACCGTCACGCAGGCGGCCGCACCCCGCAAGGGACGGGTGACCGACCTCCGCCCCGGCGACACCGGGCGCACCATTGTCACGCTCGAAGCCCCGGCCCGAGGGCTGCTGGGATTCCGGTCGCTGTTGATGACCACCACCCGCGGCACCGCCCTCGTCCATCAACACCACGCCGGGTGGATGCCATGGGCGGGTGAAATGCCCCACCGGACGGGCGGTGCAATGACGTCGGACCGCAAGGGCACTTCAACCGGCTTCGCCCTCGACAACCTCCAGAAGCGCGGCGAGCTGTTCATTGGCCCAAGCGCTGATGTCTATGAAGGGATGATTATCGGCGAGGCCTCACGGCCGGATGAGATGACGGTGAACCCCACCAAGGGCAAACAGCTGACCAACATCCGTACTCACTCGACCGATGAGGCGATCAAGCTCAAGCCGCCCAAGACGCACACACTCGAGACGGCGATCGAGTGGATTGCCGACGACGAGTTGGTGGAAGTGACACCCACGGCGATTCGGTTGCGCAAACGGTTCCTGACGGAAAGCGATCGCAAGCGGGAGAAGACCGCGGCGAAGGGGCGCTAACTCACTTGTCGTGAAAGGGGTACCGCTCGCGGCGTTCCGTGTCCTCGGCCTCATCGTCGGCTAATTCCTGCGCCTCACGGGCCGCCTGTTCCGATTCGGTCTCTGCGGGTTGTGCTGTTTCCCCACCCGGCTCGTCGGCATCCGGATCATCCTTCTGGCGATCGTACGCATCCCGTCGCAGTTCATCTGCCAGATCGCTGGCATGCCGGCGTTTCTGGTCTGGGTCGGCACTCTCGCTGGCATCTCGTCGCGCCTGGTCGGCGCGCTCCCACTTCTCGCGGCGTACGCGATCGGCTTCCTCGCGGGCGGCTCGCTCCTCCGAATACTTCCGATCCCGCTCCGCCGTGCGGTCGTCCTTGCGCTCCACCTCGTGGCGAGAATGCGAGGCAAGACGCTCCTCCTCATAACGGGCACTGTCCGCACTCTGCTTGTCATGGTCGCGCTTGCGATCGGCCAGGCGTTCCTGGCGTCTGCGATCTGCTTCCGTCGGTTCACGGTTCATAAGCGAAAGCTAGCGCCCGGCACCACCTAAAGCAGGTGCCCCAACTGTCTCCACAGCGTGCGCCCTACCACCGCCGCCCAGGCCACATAAGGGATGCCGCCAGCGAGTGTCGCCTGTCGAAGCGTCAGGCTGGCGACGTTTTTCGTAGCAACCACGAGCATGGCCGGCAGCCAGAATCCCCCTGCGAATACCGCCAGCCACAACGCCGGCGCCGTGAGGTTGAGTGTCACAGATGAAAACTGGATCAACACCGCCACGAGAAGCAGCGGAAGGTGGGCGTGACCAAACAGGGGAACGATGAGGCGGGCAGAGCCCAACCAGCCAAAAGCGAAGCGGGCGATCAGCCAGGTGCCGGCCACCAACCCCATCCAACCGTAGAGGCCGGTCAGCAATAGACGAGCTGTTGCACGGAACTCGAAGAACCCCTGCAGCCCAAACCGATCGAACGCGAATACGACGTAGGCGCCGAAGACGACGAGGGCGGCACCGGCGGGTGTGGCCATGGCCGATATTCGCCTCCAGGTGGAACCATCCAGTCGCAGGGCCCGGGCAAGCGTGGCGGTCATGGTGCCCAGAACCGTCCCTCCGGCCAGAACGTATCGAAATCACGGGGAAACACCGTGAATCCAGGCAACACACTGAGACTGCTCTCCGCCAGCGGCCCTTCCAGGCCGAATCCGCGCACCGGATCCCAGCTAGTGCCCGTCTCGGCGTCGACCAGTCGGCCGTTCTCGATGGCAAGCGTCAGCACGGTGTCGTCGGCGAGGCGCCGCGCAAACGTCTCCCACCGGTTTGGGTCGGCGGGGTCGACAACCACCGCGATTTCGACCCCGGCCACGGTGTCGTTGACGACGCCTAGTTCGAGGAGATCCGGATACCGATAGGCCACGGTGTCACCGGCCAGGTCGAGCACGATCGCCATCCGGCTGAGGTCAAAGCCGGACTCACCGGCCGAGACGTCGAGTGCGAGAGTTTCGGGATGGGTCTCGAGCCAGGCGTCCCAGGTCGTGAACGTGACCGGCAGTAACTCGAGTGTCTGCCCCTTTCGAGGTCCGGCGATAGCTTCACCCAGCGGCTGGCTCCAGATGCTTCCGGTGTCGTGATCCCAGAATGTCATGGCGTTTCCCCACAATGCTCCTTGCACGCCAAAGACGACTGCCTCTCCGTCGATGGTGCGGCGATGGACCATCGCCGTTGCGCACAGTGGTCACCAGGTGACGAGGATCGGGTCTCCGGCGATGAAGTCGTCGACCATCTCATGGCGATTGAGGAAACTCACCGGGTAGGCCTTTGCCTCTCCTCCGGCGGCAACACCGATGACCTGGGTGCCGGAGGTCCAGTCAACCCCCTCAGCGGCGACGAACTGTGGGTCGTAGATCGGCTGGATGCCATCACGGGGCAGCAATTGATGGAAGCCGGCAGGAAGAGGTTCTCCGGCGGTGACCGGGTTGTAGGCATCACGCGGCCCAACCCGCACGCCCGGCGGGGCATTTTGAGAAGGAGTTGTCGGACCGAATGCCCAGACAGTGAGCCCAACAATGACGGCGGCGCTAAGCCACAAGGAAATGCGATTCACACCCCGTCAACCCCAATCAACTCAGATCAGTTCCCGGAATGTCGCCCAGGTTCCAATCCCGCAATGCTCCACTCACCGGTGCCGTAGCCAACGGCGTCGGCGATTTCGGGTGGCTCCAGAGGACGGGCGGCCATCTCCATCCCCACCCACAACGTTCGCGAGAAGGGATGGGAAAGCACGGGAAACAGGGCATTGAGCACGAGGGTGACGATGAGGAGCGCCGTCCACGGGGTGTCGGGCCAGGTGACGACCATCCCACCGACGAACACGATGAGGAAGGTAGCAAAGGTGACCGCCATGTTGATCATGATCGAGCCAAGCCAGAACCCGTCGCTGCGTTCGAAGTGGTGGCCACAGCGGGGGCACCGCTCGACCATCGTCACCCACCGGTGGAACAGCTTGCGCTCACCACAGCGGGCGCATCGCTTGGTGGCACCGCGCCACAACGCCTGGGCTTTCGAGGGTTCGTTCATGATTGGCGATGCTAGGTCGGCGACCGAGGTGGGCAATACTTGTCCCATGACATCACGCAACGTCCTCGGCGGCGATCTCGAAGGCTGCGGCACCGAGCCTCTGACCGGCTTCTACCGAGACGGCTCGTGCACCTCGGGGCCCGAGGACCGGGGAAGCCACACCGTGTGTGCGGTGATGACGGCCGAGTTCCTCGAGCATCAGCGGAGCATCGGCAACGACCTGAGCACCCCCATGCCCCAATAC
>Ga0224508_10002605_pt1 | contig 15221 bp, 11 predicted proteins | sample SF_Jan12_sed_USG_4_FD_170157 | JGI IMG/M metagenome (GOLD analysis project Ga0224508, IMG submission 170157) | Sediment microbial communities from San Francisco Bay, California, United States - SF_Jan12_sed_USGS_21 | ecosystem: Environmental > Aquatic > Marine > Sediment | place: USA... | reverse complement strand
AAATCCTGCGTAGTGAAGGACTACATGGCACGAACGCTGGTGACCTTAAAACCGGACACCGAGGTGCTCGATGCAATACACGAGCTGGTCAAACACCGAATTGCCGGTGCACCGGTCGTTGATGATGAGGGCAATCTGCTCGGCATGTTGTCGGAGCTCGACTGCATGAAGGTCGCGCTGAACGCCGGCTATCACGGCAACTGGGGTGGACCGGTACGTGACTTCATGAGCGATGGCGCCAAGACCGTGGATGTAGAGATGAGCATCATCGACCTGGCGCAGTTATTCATTAACTCACGATTTCGGCGCTTCCCCGTGATGCAGGGGACCCGGCTTGTCGGGCAGATCAGTCGCCGCGACGTTTTGCGCGCGCTCGAATACCTCGCCAAAGACTAGGCCGCGCCCTCGACCATTTTCGCGAGTATGATTATTCGCGTGAGAGCAATATTTCTTTCTTGGGCACTCGCGGCGCTATCGGCACTGTCCGGCTGCGCCGGCATGCTGGAGCTGGACGAGGCGGTAGCGATCGCACCCTATCGTGTTGATCCCAACGGCCGAATCGTCGTTGAATCCTATATCGACGGGCATGGACCGTTCGACTTTGTACTCGACACCGGATCCAGTATTTCGGCCGTCTTTGCCGGAGTCCGCGATACGCTCTCACTGAATACGCTGCCCGATAAGATGGTCATCGTGCACGGTGCCGTCGCCTCCGGAACATTTCCGTTGCTGGATGTCGCGCGCCTCGAAGTCGATGCTGCAACGTGGTTCGAACCGAGGGTCGTATTGCTCCCCGGCGCCACCGATGCCAGCGCCGGCGTCGACGGTATCCTGGGTCTCGATTTTCTTCGGCGCTACGCCGTCGGTTTTGTGGCGCGGGAGCGCGTCGTTCGTCTTTACAAGCCTGAGACGGTCGCGCATCGCGCATACCGCGGCTGGGCATCGATCCCGTTCTCCGCCAGGAAAATCGGTGAAGATGGGGCCGCGCTTTACTTTATAGACATCACGATCGACGGTTGGGAGGTACCGGCAGTCTTCGACCTCGGTGCCGGGCTGAATATGATCAACTGGCCGGGCGCTCGCAGCCTCGGGATTCGGAAGAATAGATTACGGCCGGAGCAACTCCTCTCCGGCGCCCTCCAGGATGACATGGTGATCGCGCGACTGGATGCCGACATCGTCAGAACTGCACGTATCAGCTGGCACAACGAGTATTTTTCGATTGCCGATCTCGATATTTTCGAGATCTTCGGGTTAGCCGAAAGCCCGGCTGCAATCCTGGGTGTGGGTCTGTTCACGCAACGCGACTTCATAATCGACTTCGTACGAGGCCGACTGCTCGTCAATATCTCGACGGCGGAAATCGATCACAATGAAGAATAGGTAACGAGCGACGTTAGGTCCGCTTCAGAAATCGTGCACCTAGCGTACGACGCCGGAGATACGAGTAGACCTCGAGAAGAGGCAGTTCCTTGGGACAGACGTCGGCGCAAGCCATCATGCCGATGCAGCCGAAAACACCCTCTTCACCGGCAACGACCTCGAACCACTCGGCGTCCGTGCGCTGATCACGCGGATCCATCATAAAGCGCGCGACACGATTCATGCCGGCCCCGGCCAGGAAGTCGGAATCGAGGTTCGCGGCGCCGCACGAGGCCACACAACAGCCGCATTCGATACACCGGTCACCTTCGTAGATCGCCTCGGCGATGTCGTCGCTCATGCGCTCCTCGGTCGCGTCAGGATCGAACGGCAGTTGCTCGTGAATCCAGGCTTCAGTGCGTTCGGCCATCTCGCGAAACCAGGTTCCTGTATCGACCGACAGGTCGCCGATCAGTTTGAACGCTGGCAGCGGATACAACTGGATGTCGTCCGGCAGGTCGGAGGTCAGTGTGCGACATGCCAGCGCCGGACGCCCGTTCACCATCATGCCGCAGGAACCGCAGATGGCCGAGCGGCAGGCGAAGTCGAATTGCAGTCCCGGATCCAGTGTTTCGCGAATCTTGCTCAACGCGATGTAGAGTGACATGAACGGTGTTTCGTCGATCTCGAAAACATCGGTGTGCGGTTCCGAGTTTTCGTCTTCGGGGTTGTAACGAAAAATCTCGAACTTCAATCGGCGCGGCGCGTTGCCGTTTTCCTGACTCATCTAATACTGTCCTTTAATGCACATAGGCCTGCCAGGCGCCGCGCTGCAACCGGCTGCCCATGTCTTCGCTGCTCTGTAACCGCCCGTGCCGCGTTTGCTCATCCAGTACGGTTTCATTGTAATTGTCGACCGACTGTTTCATTTCAATGCGCTGGTCACTGCCGTAGCCACGGTGTCCCGGTGGCAGGTCGATCAGACCGGTCGGCTCGTAGCTGAAAGACGGGGCGCTTTCTTCCAGAGCCCAGTGCACGAGCGTGCGATTCAGCCACTCCTCGTCATTTCGCAACGGGAAATCACTGCGAAAATGCGCGCCGCGACTCTCGGTGCGGGCGTGCGCGCCCATCGCAACCGTCATTGCCAGTCGCAGCATGCCTTTCAGGCGCAGCGCAAAGCCAAGCTCAGGATTGACGCCGGGATCCTTGCAGCGCAGCACCGCATTGTCACAGTCATCCAGCAGCTGGCCGATTTCGGCGACCGCTTCGTTCAGTTCGTCGCCGGTACGGAAGATGCCGACCTTGCCCATCATGATTTCGCCGAGCGCATCGCGAATCTCATAGACACCTCGCCCATTGCCACTCCGCGTTAGCCAATCTCGCGCACGCCGTTCGGCGGCGCCTATCGCGTCCAGAGCGACGCCGGTATCAGCACGTAGCGACACGCCGGCTACATGTTTCGCGACGCACCGACCGACGATCCGGCCTGCTACCAGGGTCTCAGCCAGACTGTTACCGCCCAGGCGATTGAAGCCATGCATGTCCCAGCACGCCGCCTCGCCGACCGCGAACAGGCCGGCGAGCCCGTAGGCCTCGCCATCCTTGTTGACGCGAATGCCGCCCATTGAATAGTGCTGGGTGGGTCGAACCGGTATCAGTTCCTCGGCCGGGCTGATACCGAGGAAGTCACGACAGATGTCCCAGACCTCGAGCAGTTTCGTGCGCAGGTGCGCCTCGCCGATGTGGCGGATATCGAGCCACAAGTGTGGCCCGTACGGCGTATCGACGCCGTCGCCGTCGCGCATCACCTGTGCCATGTGCCGCGACACAACATCGCGGCTCGCAAGTTCTTGCTTCGCTGGCTCGAGTTCGACCATGAAACGGTTCAGGTTCTTGTCGAGCAGGTAGCCGCCGTCACCCCGGCAGCCCTCGGTAACAAGAATGCCGCTGGGCATCAACGTCGTCGGGTGAAATTGCACTGCCTCCATGTTGCCGAGCGGCACGATGCCGGTATCGAGCGCGATCGACGCGCCGGTACCCTCGTTGATCACCGCGTTGCTCGTGTACTGGCCATATATGCGGCCGTAACCACCGGTCGCGATGACGGTGGCTTTGGCCAGCACCGCGAAGTGCTCGCCAGTCCTGAGACAGCGTACGACGGCCCCGAGGCAGCGGCTGCCGTCATGGATCAACGAGACTGCCTCGGTGCGGTCCCGGACCGTGATGCCCAGACGCACGACCTCGCTGTCGACGGCATAGAGTGCAGCGTGCCCGGTACCGGCCGCCGCGTAACAGGCACGCCACTTGGCGGTACCGCCGAAATCGCGCTGCCCGATCAGGCCGTCATTCTCGAGGGCCTCGTCGATCTCGACCTCCTCGCCCTTGATAAAGTAGTGATTATTGCCGCCGCGCACGCGACTCCAGGGGACGCCGATATGTGCGAGTTCGCGCACCGCGATCGGGGCCTCGTCGGCGAAGATATTCGCGACCTCCTGGTCGGCGCCCCAGTCCGACCCACGAACGGTATCGAGGAAATGCACGGTCGGATTGTCGCCTTCGGCCTTGGCACAGTTGGCCAAAGACGCCTGCATGCCACCCTGCGCGGCGCAGCTGTGGCTGCGACGCGGCGGCACCAGCGACAGGATCAACGCCTCGTGTCCTGCAGCCGCTGCCTCGATGGCACAGCGCTCTCCGGCCAGACCACCACCGACTATGAGGACATCCGTCGCGATCAAACGAGCGTTCACGTCGATGCCCCTTCGAGCAGGAAAGCCAGCGGCGGGTCCATCCAGCCTGCGAGCACGACCAGTGTAATAGCACCGAGCCCGAGCACGACCCAGAAGATGATTTGTTCGATGCGGTGCATTGTCTGGCGAGACATCCACAAGTCGGCGCCCCATTTGATCGCGAGACGATACAGTCCAACACTCGCGTGAAACTCGACGCACAGCAGCAATACCGCGTAGGGTAACCAGAGGCCGGCACTGACTCTCGCCATCGATGTCGATGACTCGATGCCGGCAATGTCGCCGTATAACGGCGTAAAGATATCCATGACCAGCAACACCAGGTGAAAGCTGCCAAGCACGAGGATGATCATCCCGGTGCGTACCTGCCAGATCCACAGCAGCGACTCGACGTGCGGCCGAAACGGCGAGTGCTCCGTGCGAGTCGCGACTTTTTCGCGTCCCGACTGATTCAGACCTTTTGCCAGTTCCAGGATTTGTTTTCGTTCGCGTAGCTGTGCCGGGATCTTGCGCGCCGCAAACACAGCATGAATGAGAAACATTGCGAAGATCACGACAACGGTTGGCTGCGCGATGTAATAATCTTCCAGCATTGTCGCCAGCCGGTCGAAGCCGCGCTCGCCGGTCAGTATCGAGCCGACGAGAATGACATGGCCCCACATGAAGAGAGCCAGCAACAAACCGCTGGCACCGCTGATCAACTCGTAGATGACCTGCCGCCGGGCGGAGTCGCTCCGCCTAACATCCGGTCCCAGAACTGTCGAGGATTTACTGGCCATGATCAGGGATTCAATTGCGTGAGAATCTCCGGATTCTCCTCCCGCTCAGCCAGAATAGAGTGGCAGGTGTCGCAGTCGCGGGAAATTGTCTCCCGCTCCGCCGTGCGCAGTCTCTTGCCATGGCAGCGGAAACACCCTTCCGAACGCTCGTGACCGATATGCTCGGGATAGGTATTCCACCATACCTTCATCTGCGGGAATACATTGATTGAATAGATATCGCCCAGTGCCGTTGCCGCCGCCGCGATATCGTCGGCCCTTTCCGACGCTACGGCCGGATGATTGTCGGCGTAGTACTGAGTCAAATCGGTCGTGATCGCTTCGCGAGCTTCCTCGTGCGACGGGAACTCCGCATCAATTATGCGCAGACCCTCTTTCTTGACGAATGGCAATGTTTGATCGATCAGGCCGTCGCGAATGGCGATGTCGATTTCGGTATCGGGAGCCTGGTAGTTATGACTCGGCCGATTGTGACAATCGACGCAGTCCATCGCACGCCAGGTGCCGCCCTCTTCCGGCGCTTTTCTGTCGGCAAAAAGTTTGACCTCGCCATCTTCACTGGTGTACTCGACTTCGTATATTTCCTCGCGCGTCTCGTCCGATCGGTAACGGATTCCGACCCCGGGGTCTACGTGCCAGTGTATGCCCGATGAACCATTGCCCGCGGAGCCACCGACTCTCAGCAACAGCGCCGTCGTCAGCTCGGTGTTGGCTTCGTCTTCGTCGTAGTGCGTCATGATTTTCAGTCGGTCGCCGACGAAGCGCGTCGGCCAATGACATTGCTCGCAGGTCTCTCGTGCCGGTCGCAGATCATGGAGAGGCGTCGGGACCGGACGGGGATACAGGTCGAAGGCGACAGCGACCAGCTGCCATGCTCCATCGAGCTTCGATTTCACGAACCAGTCCGCGCCGGGTCCGATGTGACAATCGGCACAGCTGACCCTGGCGTGCGAAGAATGCTGATAGGCAGTGAACTCCGGCTCCATGACCGAGTGACAGGCCATGCCGCAGAACTCGACCGACTCCATGACCTCCACGCCTTTGTAAGTCGCACCCGCCACGATCACGATATTCAGCATCGTCGCGCCAATAAAGATCATCATCCAGTGGCGAGTCTTCGGTTGATTAAGGTCGAATACGGGCATCAACGGCGTCGACTCCCCGCCCGGCATTCGGCGCAGGCGGCGGCGAAACAGCACAGCGCCGATGGGTATCAGAATCAGACCGGTCACGAAGATCATCGGCAATATGAGGTACGTGAGAATGCCCAGGTACGGCCCGCCCTCGAAGCCCAGCTGCTCCATGACAAACAGGCTGACAATCAGGACCAGCCCCATTATCGCGAGGCCGGTGCCCGCGAGACTGATACCGTTACGGGTTATCGACGCAATGAAGTTTTTGAACACGGCCTTCCCCTGGTATTCAGTGTATTCGGGCTGTTATCACCCCTAATGGGTAAGCAAAGCCCAGACAATTCCAATCGCAAGCAGTACGCCTAGGGTCAGGAAAATCGACCCGAAGATGTAAGCATCGCGACGTTGCCGCGGATTCGGTCCCTCGACCAGGTAATCCTCCAGCTCATTGTTCTCGACCAGCCGCTGGTACTCAAGCGGTCGCTCGGATTTAAAGCGTTCCAGGGACATCCTGCCTGTAAATATCACGAGGTCCATCGGGAAGCTTTCGGGACGCAAATGCGTGTGGAAGAAATGGAAGAAAAAGATGAATCCGGTCGCGAGTAAAGCCTCATCGCTATGTATTACGTAGGCAGCGTTCAGTGTCCATCCCGGGAGGAAGCTCGTGAAGAAATCCGGGAACCACAGGAACAACCCCGAGACACCGATCATCATGACGCCCCAGAACACCGCGAGGTAATCGAACTTCTCGAAATAGGTCCAGCGATCGCCTGGCGGCCGCTCACCCATATAGAGGAAGTAACGAATATTGCCAATAAAGTCGAACAAGTCCTTTGGCTGCGGCGTCATCGAGTTCGGTCCCCAGAACATGCCGCGTTCCTTGCGGAAAAACGATCGAATGAAGACATCCATAATGTGGACCAGCATATAACCGAACGTACCGATCGCAGCGACCCTGTGTATGAACCGGGTTGAATCGATACCGCCGAGAATATCGACAAGTTGCTGGGCCCACGGTGCACCATGGAATTTCAGCGGCAGACCGGTCAGCGCAAGCAGCATGAAGGTCGTAATGATCACGACATGCATGCGCATATTCTTCCTGCGGAAACGCTGGATATACTTGCCGCTGGCGCCATACCTTTCTTCATCGAATTCGCCACGCAGCACGCCGACCAGCGAGCGTTGCAGCCAAAGAGCGTCATGAACGCCGAAGAAAACGAAGACACCGATCAGCAGGCCGGTCATGAACACCCATACGATGTAAACCGCGAAGATGTCGTCGGGATTGGTTGGATCATTGTGCGGGTCGAAGGTCGCGAACGCGGCCGTCACGTTCTCGTGGCAGTTGCTGCATGTTTGCAGCACATTGTCAGCGTGTACGCTGGAGTCAGGATGATCCGCTGCACGGTTACTGTGTGGCGTATGGCAATCGGAGCAGATGGCGCCGCCCGACATTCCGAGTTCGTCCGCCTTGCCATGAAAGCTGTCCCGGAACGACGTCAGATACGCTTCATGGCAGCCGCCGCAATTCGCAGCCGACGCCATGCGGCTTGCCGCAGTGGTCGGGTCAGTGATCTGATGCGACGAATGGCAGTCAACGCAAACCGGTCCTTCCTCCCCAGCCTGCCAGGCGAGACCGTGCGCGCTGTGGTCCTGCCACTCGTTGAGTAACAACTGATGGCATTCGCCACACATCTCCGGTGAGTGCGCGTGCGACGTGGCCGCGCGATCCTTGTCCGTGGCGAGAATCTGATGGTCACCGTGGCAACTACTGCAGCTCGGCGCATTTATCAGTCCGGAGAGCAATAGCGCCTTGCCGTGCTCACTCGTCAGGTAACCATCGACAAGTTCCGGGGGATCATCGTGGCAGGCGCCACACTGTTTGATCTGGTTGACCGATGAGACGGCAGATGCGAGATCGCCTGCCTCGTGAATTTCGTGTGGTGCGCCGTGACACTCGATACAGGTCGCGTTGCCCTTGCCGTGCGCGCTGCGTTTGATCGCTCTCTGGACGCTGCCGTGGCACTCGCCGCAGCTCATGTCCTCAGTCAATGGCTCAAGATCGGCGCCCTCGTGTTCAGCGGTAACATTGGTGTGGCAATCGGAACACACGAGGTCAGGATGAGCGGTGGATGTGAATGCCACGTCCTCATGGCACCCGGCACAATCGCTATCCTGAGCGAGCGCCACTGAGGCGCCAAATGAAGCTATTGCGAATGCCAGTACCGTCTGCAGCAGACGGGCACGATCCGATCGGTCAGTCATGACTATTAATCCTTGATACCCGGCCCACTAAGTAAGCCAATAAGAACTGCTTTGGTATCAGGGATTTCCGAGGGCAATCTTTCGCTACCGCGCGGCGGCGTCAGGTAGCGTACAGTGGGTTGATGTCCATATAGATCTTGTAGCGCGCGATCAGCTCACCTTCATATTCGAAAACGTTGGCAAAGGGCAACGTGAGTTGCGAGCCGTCCGGCCGGGTGTAGGTGACTTCGCCCTCGATGAACTGCGTCGACCCGTCCATCACAACCGTCGAGATAGCATGCGACAATCCGGCGATGGTGCCGAAGAATCCGGCGACGGCAGCTGCGATCGCATCGCGGCCGTGCACGGGCGGAGCCGAGCCGAATCGAAAGACGGCGTCGTCGGTTAAGAAACCGACGAACGCCGCTGTGTCTTGCCGATCGACGGCGGCGAAGACGCCGCCAGTATCAAAGCTGGCGGCGTGTGCCGTTGTCACTGAATGCTGCCGTAATAATGAACCAGGGCCGTTACGTCATCCGCAGACAACAGGTCAACTTTCTCTTTCATCTTCTTCGGCTGTTCACGTGAGCCGTCAACGAATTGCGCCATCATCGTCTGCGTATAGCCGATCATTTGCCCGCCCAGCATGCCAGCCTCGTCTTCGGGATCGGTGCCTGCGTCGGAATGGCACTTGTCGCAGTGTTCGTCGTGCAAGGCCTTGCCTGCGTCGGCCAGACCGGCATCAAAGTCCTGTTCGGCCTTCACGTAGTCAAGCTCCGCGTAGGCTGCCGCGATCTCGTCGATGTCATCTTCGCTCAGATCCGCGGCGACTGCGCACATCGTGGTGGCAGCTTTGCCGGTATCGCCATGCCGATAGTCGGATTCAGCACAGGGCCGAGCTTCGTCCTGGTAAACATACAGTGCGTCAACATGAACGAATTCCGGGAAACCGGCGAGCGTCGGTACGTCGCTTGATTCGCTTACGCCACCGGGGCCATGGCAGCTGTTACATTCAGCCATCATCGACTCTACGTCGGCGGCGCCGGCCGAAGTGGCAGCGAGCGCCAGCATGGCTGCTGCTGCGGAAAATGTCAGTCGTTTCATGTCGTCTCCTCGGACTTCCGATCTATTACGGTCTACTAGCATGATTGTCGTCGCTGCAATCTGAATAAACGCTGAATACAGTGGCGTTTCGATTGCGCGGTTTAGCACATTATCAGTCGGTCTCCAAGTGACAACCAGTAGGTAGATGCCGCGATACAAATGCAGACCGTATTTGCTACAACACATACCTAATCGTTAAAACGATTCTAAACGGGGCAACAAGTTAAGAATCAAGTACTTACCTAACCAACAATCTGAGGGAACGACATGAGCCGTCCATTCGACCCCCGATCCAAAATCTTGAGCCTGCTGTTCGCGACCGCGTTGTTGTTCGCGTGTAGTGGAGATACGGGTCCCATTGGACCTGCCGGAGCCACCGGATCGCCCGGTTCGACCGGAACACCCGGACCCTCGGGACCGACAGGCGGCACCGTGTCCGCCATAGTGCCGATTCAGTCGGTCGAAAAAATCAATGTATCGTTCGACAGCGTGACGATTGAGGCCGGCGGCCAGGCGCCCGCGATCGTCATGCGTCTGACTGACGATTTCGGCTTTGGTATCACCGGGCTTCCGGCGGCAAGCGTCGGTTTCACGCTGGCGCAATTGACACCTGGGCAAGATGGTGGTTCGAGCGAATGGCAGTCTTATGTCACGCGCGACAGTGCCGGTATTCCGAACGCGCAGGCAACGACAGAGTCGGCGAATTCGGGCACTTTCACAGCTAATGGCGATGGCACGTATACGTATGTTTTCGCACAGAACCTGCCCGACTACGCGGGCGGTCCTGCCTTTGACGCCAACAAGATTCACCGCCTCGGTGTAGAAATCCGCACTAATCGTGGCGGCTTCCTGCCTGAGAACATCCCGGCCAACAATGCGCCGTTCGATTTCGTACCCGCCGGCGGAGTCCCGGCCGATCTGGAACAACGGCTCATCGTCAATAACGACGCCTGCAATGCCTGCCATGACAATCTCGAGCTGCATGGCGAAGCGCGTTTCGATGTCGAGTACTGCGTGACCTGCCACAACCCCTCCTCGATCGATGGCGATACCGTCGACGAGCCATGGGGCGGCTCCGTCGATATGAAAGTCATGATCCACAAGATCCACTTCGGCGCGAACCTGGCCAATGGTTATCGCGTCGTTGGTTTTGGTGACCGCGAGCACGTTTACTCCGAAGTCGTATTCCCGCAGGACGTGCGCAACTGCACGACGTGCCACCAGGAGACCAACGAAGCGGTACCCCAGGCGAGCAACTGGCGTACTGTGCAAAACCGCGCGGCATGCGGCACCTGCCATGACGATATCGACTTTGAGGGTGGCACTCATCCGGGTGGCTTCGTGTTTACCGACGACACACAATGCCGGGAGTGCCATGACGACACGGCGCCCGCGACCGAGGCCAATTTGCGGGTATCCGAAGCCCATGCCCAGCCAAATCGCGAGGCCAGCGAACGATTCGCTTTCAACATCCTGGACATCAGTCAGACCGCGGTCGGCGAGTTCCCTGTAGTTCAGTACTCGGTCACCGACCCGACCAACGCCGATGCGCCTTATAATCTGCTAGGTGACCCTGAGTGGACCGATTGCGGCCCGGCACGACTGGCCGTCGGTATTGCCTGGGATACGGCTGACTATCACAACAACGATAGTGGCAGCTCGCCGGGCCTCGGCGTATCAATGAACGCGATCAACTGTTTCGGCGGCGCCCCGACTGATGTCGGTGGCGGTATTTTCAGCGTCACCTCGCCGGTCGCCGTACCGGCAACAGCCGGTGGCTCACTTGCGGTCACAATCGATGGCCATCCTGCGGTTGACATCGATGGCTCAGTGGAACGGATCGCCGTGACCAACGCCGTAGCGTATGCGGCAATTACGGACGCAACTGCCAGTCCGCGTCGAAACGTTGTTGCTATAGAAAAGTGCGACGACTGCCATAGCCAGCTGTCGATGCACGGCAATAACCGCACGGACAAGATCGAGGTATGTGTGACCTGCCACGCACCGAACGCGACAGACGTAAATCGACGCGCCGGCCAGTGCGAAATCGACCTCGGTCTCGATGACACGTCAGTGGACATGAAGTACATGATTCATGCGATCCACGCGTCCGGAACCATTGATGTTCCTTACGAGGTCTGCGGGTTCGGCAACTCGACGCACGTGTTCGACTTCATATATCCGGGCAAGCTGAACAACTGCGAAGGATGTCACCTGCCCGGCGGTTACTACCCGGTCGATCCGGCGAATGTGCTTGGCACCACCGTAGATGCTGGCCCGGACAAGACCACGCCGACGGATGACCGGGTCGTATCGCCGAACTCCTCAGTCTGTTCGTCGTGTCATACCAGCGTGCTTGCGGCGAATCATATGACCCAGAACGGCGGCGACTTCAATGCGACCAAAGCGGCGGACAGCACGCTGATATCGTCCGGCGCAGAGACCTGCGAACTCTGCCACGGCGAAGGCCGCCAGGCTGACGTCAAGGAAGTTCACCGAATCGAAACGTTCGAGTTCAACTAATGGCGACAATAGTTACTCGTCGCGGCTGGCTCGGCCTGCCCGTGCTGATGATGGCCCTCGTGGCCATCGCGGTGCCGGCCGCGTCGTCGGCCCAGGATGACGAAGCACCAAGCTACAGCAAGGAAGGTGCGGACACCTGTTTCAAATGCCATGACGACCAGGTTGTGCTGGGCGTGTTTCGCACCAAACATGCGGTACCGACGGACCCGAACTCGCCATTCGGTCATGGCCAGTTGCAGTGCGAAGCCTGCCATGGCCCAGGCGACGACCACTCAGGGCGAGTACGGCGCGGCCGCGAGCGGCCACCGATGGTGCGATTCGGTTCCGACGGCGGCACTCCCGTGGTCGAGCAGAATTCGTATTGCCTGAACTGCCATTTGCCCGACGCCGGTTTCGCCTGGCACGGCAGCGGCCACGATGATAATTCGGTCGCCTGTGCCGACTGCCACGACAGCCACGTCGAACGTGACCCGATACTCGCGACAACCACCCAGGCCGAAGTGTGCTTCGACTGCCACCAGCAGCAACGCACGGCGTCAATGAAGCCGTACGCGCATCCTCTGCGTGACGGCAAGATGTCATGCACGGGCTGTCATGACACGCATGGCGACACGACCGAACGGCTGCTCGCACGCGCGACCACCAATCAGACCTGCTTCGACTGCCACGCGGAAAAACGCGGGCCCTACCTGTGGGAGCACGCGCCCGCCGCCGAGGATTGCGCCAATTGTCACGACCCCCACGGCTCCAATCATCCGGGAATGCTGTCAAAGCGCGCGCCGCTCTTATGCCAGAGCTGCCATTCGCAGGACGGCCATCCGAGCTTGCCGCAGGATGAGCGGGGCCTGCCATCCGGCGTGGCATCACGATTTCTACTCGGTCAGAGCTGTCTGAATTGCCATGAACAGGTGCACGGATCTAACCATCCGTCAGGCACCAAGCTGATGCGTTAGGAGCTTTGTGCGATGTTGAAAAGAACTTACCGATTCACCAGCTTACTGGGCACACCGTTATTGTTGCTGGCATCGGGAGTCGGCTTTGCACAAGTCGACACCAGCGACTGGAAATGCGAGGCATGTCCGTTTGACAAGGGTTACCGTGCCGATGTCGATGCGGGCGCCACCTATGTCGGCGAAGACGGGGCAATTCGTTTCGGCAACGCTACCGGCTATGACGACAAGGGCGGCTATGTCAATGTCGACGGCCAGGGACGTTACGTCAGCGATGGATACCGTCTCGATTGGTACCTGGAAGACCTTGGCCTCGACTCGCGGATCTTTACCCTGGATGCCGGTCGTCAGGGCAGCTTTGGCGTACACGTTGGTTATCGTGAGCTTCCCTATTGGCAATTCGATACGACTCGCACCGTCTTCAGTCCCTCCACATCCGACACGCTCACGCTGCCCTCGAACTGGGTAGCGGCGGGACTGACCACAAATATGTCGCGTTTGTCGTCATCGTCTCGCCGACAAAATATCGGGAGCGAACGGCAAATCATGGAAATCGGTGCGGACTGGCAACCGTCTCAAGACTTCCGTCTGTTCGCCGATTTTCGGCGCCAGAATCGAGATGGTATCGACATCACGGCGGGCTCGAGCTTCACGCAAGCCGCGCTGTTACCACGCTGGATCGATTACGAGACCGATCAGATCGACGCCGGCATCCGCTATGGCACGACTCGCTCGAGCCTGACACTGGCCTATTACGGCTCTTATTTCACGAATCAGAATCCGTCATTAACCTGGGAAACACCATTTGTCGCGGGCGTGGGCAACGAGCAGCAGAGGCTGGCGACGCCCCCCGAAAACGAGTTCCAGCAACTCTCGTTGTCGGGCGCCTACCGCGCAACGATGTGGGACACAGTACTCGCGTTCTCGCTGGCCTCGGGCACGGGCAAACAGAACGAGGCTTTTTTGCCCTACACCATAAATACGAATGTCGGCACCGGGACGCTGCCGCGGAGTTCTCTCGACGGCAAGGTCGACACGGGCAATTATGCGCTGACGGTAACATCACGACCGTTCCCGAAGGCTCGGTTAAAGCTCGCGTATCGGTACGACGAGCGCGATAACAGGACGCCACTGTCCGAATGGAACCGCGTTGTCGTCGATTTTTTCCAGATCTTGGACAGTGAGCAGAATGTGCCCTACAGCTTCGAACGCTCCAGCCTCTCCTTAAGTGGCGAACTGCTGGTCTGGAAAGATATTCGAATCTCCGGCGGATGGGATCGCAAAGAGCTGAAGCGCGACTACCAGGAGGTCGCGGAACAGACGACGGACGCGGGCTGGGGACAGGCGCGCTGGAAGCCGCTGGCGTGGCTCGATCTGCGCATTAAAGGCGGCGCCTCGGAGCGCGACATCGACCGCTATAACGAGGACCTCGCTATCAGCTTTGGCCAGAATCCGCTGATGCGCAAGTACAACCTGGCGTATCGTTATCGCAGCTACGGCGAGTTGATCGCATCAATATCACCTGTTGAATCGCCGATCTCATTTAGTACAACCGTGTTATATGCCGACGACCGCTACAACCGTTCGCAGTTGGGGATGACCGACAGCGAAGAGTTGCGCGCCACGGCGGACGTAAGCTGGGCGGTCTCGGACACCGCCAACTTCTACCTGATGCTCGGCTACGATGACATCGATGCACTGCAGCTTGGCTCCGAGCAAAACGGCTACTGGGACTGGAGTGCCAGGCACCAGGACAGCTTCGATCATGTCGGCGCCGGTCTTCGCTGGCGTCATTCGGAGGGCAAGCTGGGCCTGCGCTTTGATGTCAATCGCGGTACCGGCAAGACCACCGTCGACGTCTTCAGCCTGAGTGGTGGAGAAAGCCGCTTGCCTGATCTGAAGTCAACGCTCGACTCCGCACGCATCGAAGCCCGTTATCGCTGGAGCGAGCGTGTCGATGCGACGTTCGACGTACGCTACGAGCACTTCGAGGTCGATGACTACGCGCTGGTCTCGCCGAACACTATTCCGACCGTGCTCACGCTCGGGGCCGAACCCTACGATTACAAAGTATGGGCCGTCGGTTTCGGACTCCGTTACAGCTTCGGTGGTGGCGACATCGAGCTGGCCGACTAGCTCTGGAAACCCACCAGGTTGTTCAGGTGGGGTCTTCCGCTGACGACACAGCCACCTATCAGGACGGGGCGGGACAGGTAGCCGAACACGCCTCGCGTGTTCCTTCCTCGTCATGTATTTTCATCGGGCTGCCAGCTCGGCTACGGATTCGGCCACTTGTCCCGCCCCGTCCTGATCACGGTCTGGAGCCGGCGTACGAACTCATGACGCTCTCGTTGAAGAGCGCGGTGGACAACACAC
>Ga0224508_10002604_pt1 | contig 15224 bp, 15 predicted proteins | sample SF_Jan12_sed_USG_4_FD_170157 | JGI IMG/M metagenome (GOLD analysis project Ga0224508, IMG submission 170157) | Sediment microbial communities from San Francisco Bay, California, United States - SF_Jan12_sed_USGS_21 | ecosystem: Environmental > Aquatic > Marine > Sediment | place: USA... | reverse complement strand
TGAGGGACTCCCGATCGAGCCCGGGACTTAGGATACCGAGGTATGGGACGCTGTGACGTGACTCTCATCACAGGGGTCGGATGCTCGCGCGGCCGGACCGGGCTGGCGGTTTCTGTGACCTCGCTTCAGGAATTCTGTTCACTCGCGGCACAAGATACGGGGTCGATCAGCCAAACCATGCACGGAAGCCATGTACGCACAGCATTTCGGCCTAGACAGAGCCCTTTTCGAGGGCGGTATCGCCCGGGAGGAAGACGTATTCCTGGGCCCCCGGCAACAGCTGGTTATTGCGAATATCAAGATCGCGCTCACGACGCGAGACTCCATCGCAACCCTGGTCGGGTCGGCCGGGGTGGGCAAGACGACGCTTGCGTCCCGGGCACTCAGGATGGCCGCCACCCGCCTGGCCCTGGCCTGGGTAGGCAGCGCGCCGGTTAACGCTGATGAGCTCCTGGAGTTGTTGCTGGCGGAGTTCGATTTCACGCCCTACGGCATGGGAAAAGTGGAGCGCCTCCAGACCTGGCGGCAGTTCATGACCGAGCTAAGCGTGACCGACACGCGCCTCTGCATTCTCGTCGAAGACGCACAGGCCATCGGGGTCGAAGCCCTGAGGGCGCTCGGACCCCTCACCGCTGCTGATCCCAACGGCTGTCCAGGCGCCAACCTGGTCATCATGGGACAAGCTGGCCTGTATGAGTACTTCGAGAACCCCGCGCTGTCACAGTTGAAGCAACGAATACGCTCCCGTCAGCGGCTCGATCCGCTGAGCGTGGCAGAGGTAGAGGCCTACCTGAGGTGCCGGACCACGGCCGCGGGGGGCGACTACGAGAAGATATTCGCGACGGGCGTCGGGGCCGCGCTGCATTGTTACACGGCCGGGATCCCGCGCGTGATCGATAACGTCTGCGAGACGGCTCTCTCGCTGGCAGCCGCCCGGCGGGTGGCGCAGCTGACGCCGGCCGACCTGATGCTGGTGGCCGAAAGAGTCTATGGGTTAACGCCCAGCGGGCCGGTTCCCGCCGCCGCGGAAGAGACAACCCAACCTGCGTCTCAAGGGGCCGCCTCCGTCGCGGCGCCAGAGACGAACACCGCGCCGATCACTCAGGCGTCCGCCGCGGCGACTGCGAGTGGGCCGACCGAGGCGGAGGCTCCCTCCCAACCGGCGGAGCCGGTGCCGTCGCCGGCGTTCGCCGCCAGCGATCGAGCGGATGAGCCTGAGGAGGACGCCGACCCGATCGCCAACGCGGCGGCAGCTGACGACAACGACGATCCAGCAGAGGGGGATCCGGCAGAGGACGATCGTGCAGAGGCCAGTCTGCCAGCGGACGAACCGGAACGGGCTCCCGAGGTCGATGCAGATGAGGCGCCCTCGCTGCCGCCTCTATTGACCGATGTGGTCGCCGAAGAGGAGATCCCCCAACAGGAGCTCGTCGCGGAGGGGATCGTCCCCGAAGAGCTGGAGGAAGAGGAGATCAGCGGCGAGGCGCCTGCCTACGAGCCGGTTACCGAAGCGAAGCCCCAGGTCGATCTGCAGTCCACCCTGGCCGAGGCGAAGAGCCTCGAAGACATCAGTAACTCGATGGCTGAGGCTTTGTTCGGCGGTGGCGAGATGGAAATGCTGGCCGCGGCGCTGGACGCCGAAAAGCCCGATGCCCCGTCCCGCGAGCACTCAGGCACCGGGCTTTCTGCTGAGGAGACGTCCGCGGTGCTGCAACTCTCGGAAGACGCCCTGGAGTTGGCCGCGGAGTCCGAGGAGGCGCCCGAGCCAGACTCCGTGTCGGCACCTCCCGCCATCGAAGCAGCATCTTAGTTGCTCTAGCAAGCCGGGCCTGAGCCTTGACCCGAGCTGATCGGGATTCGGGCACTCCGACGAACGCTATTATTGGTCCAGAAGGCAGGCCCGCGGACCGGGGCGGCATTATCCTTGCTGCGGCATTCTGACAAGGCGTTCGCCACGCCCCATTCCCGTGGAAGTGATGGCTCGAAAGGTAACGATTACCCATCGTGATTCCGGCATCTTGCTTGCCGAGGGACCCCTCGGGTGGGGGATCACGCGCTTCGAGGGTAACTACTACATTAGTCGCAAGTATCTGCTGACCGATGGATTCAGAGTCAACTATGTTCCGGGGTTTTGTCCGTACAAGTTTCTCTATGTCTGGCTGGATCTGTTACTTCCCGATGGTGGGCGAAGCAGGAATCTCGGCTGGATGTATTGGTTACCCAACCCCCTGTTTCCGTTTATCTGGTATCGGGTCGCCGTGCCGCAGGCACATCCCGGACTGATCGTGGAGGAGCACTAGGCGCAAAAGTTACTCGCGGAAGCATTGATCGTGCCGTGCTGGAGCCATCAGGGATCGATCAGCACATCCGTATCCGCGCAGTCGTAGGGTTGAAGCGCCTCCCCCGGGACCCACGCCCAGCGCGTCGTAAACGCAACGAAGGGTTCGGTAAAGGTTTCGGGGTCGGTCACCGTTGCGGTCCAGTCCAGGCTCCGCCCGTCGGCGCTCAACGTGAAACGCTCGACGACTGCCATTGCGTCGCTCTGGGGCGTGCCATGCTCGTCCATGTAGGGATAGTCGATGTGGGTGGTCGTGACCACCAGGGTCTCATCCTCCCATCGCCCGACCGAGTAACCCAGCGGCGAAGCGGATGGGTTCAAAGTATTCGCCGCCGGTGTCATATGGACCGTCCGTACGGCCTCCCACTCTTCGAGTCGCAGGGAGATGTCGTCGCCGCTCTCGAGAAACTCGATCGGATGCGGGCTCATCATGGCTCCAGGCATGCCGAGCGGTTGACAGCCACGCTGCGGATCGTCGAGCAGTGGATCCCACGCGTCCTTCGCTGCCCTGGCGGCCGGGCGTAACGGCAGGTCCGCCGTGCGCACGCGTTCGGCCACCGTCCAGACCCGAAAGAGATCTCCCAGCTCCTCGGCCGCCGGCAGGTACGTCCGTGCCGTGCTGCCGAGATAGATCGCGGCGCCTGTGGACTCGTCCGGCCCGAGTACGGTTGCCGCCCCATTCTCGAAACGCGCGAGTGTCGCGAGGAGCACGCCGTCTCGACGGTCGGAGACGTAGCCGGTGATCCGCATGCGCTCACCCACCACGAAGCGCTCGCCCGTAACCCCGTCTCGATGCAGGCCGTTGACGTTGCCCAGTACCTGGATCTGCCAGCTTTCTTCTCGACCTCCGGTGGTCACGCTCAAGGTCATGGCCGGGTGGGGATTACGCCAGGTTACGCTGAGGAGCTCGCCTTCGATCTCGCGGGTTTCGTCGGAGAACTCGGCGTGTGAGTGGTGGGTCGGTGCGTCCATTGGGAACCCGAGCAAAAGCAGTGCAACGAGCAGACCAAGCTGGCGTTGGCGTTCAGTTACCCGAGCGGTCTTATCTGAGATCATCGTTCGGACACCATTTCTGTCACGACCCGACCGTCCGCGAGGACGGCCTCGCCGAAGAGTAGGTTCCCGGCTTCGTAGCCAATCCGCCCGGTGAGTGTAATGCGCATACCCTCCTGCAATGAGTCGAAGTCGAACCCCCTTCGCTCGAGCGCGCTCTGGGCGAGGAGCTCGACGAGCCAGTTCGCGGCGGTGCCGTCGTCGCGGGTCACCACGAGGACGAATGAAGCGTGTGGGTTTTCCCACTTTACGTCCGTGACCGTGCCCTCGAGCTTGAGGACTTCCTGGGAGAAGTGGCGGGCCGTCGAGTGGTGGGCGCCGAGGATGAGCGGTGTGAATAACAGGGTTGTCGAGATGAGGTTTCTCAGCAGCATCATCCGCTCCTAACCCCCGCATTATACGGGTCAGTGCTGAGGCTCTCGGGCGCTCTTGGCGCTGAGCCTCATCACTTCCGCGATGGGTTATGACCGCCAATCCCCCGGGCTGAGACCCAGTCCGTTGAAGCCAGGGGGGGTGGCGCCTATACTCGGAACATGTCGAAAAAATGGATGTTTTTCGACATGTTTTCCGGACGTGTCGATGGCGTGGACCTCAGACCCCCGATATGTCGATTTTCTTGCCGTTTTTCGACCTATTTCATCGACATGTCGATGGGACGTGTCGAAAAAACGGCTCAATTTCGACACGTTCTCGAATCATGTCGATTCTATCGACAGGCGAAAAAGGGAGTTTCGTGACATGGCTCAATTCGACCCTGCGGTCCCCTACAACGACCTCCCCGCCCTGCCGCCTCCCGCCGATAAGGTGGAGACGCCCGCAATCCTGAAAAAGTGCATCACCGCGCGGGTGGCCCTGGCGGAGCTCAAACAGGCGGCGGAGCTGATTCCCAATGCCTCGGTGCTCGTGAATGCGCTGCCGCTGCTCGAGGCGCGGGCGAGCTCGGAGATCGAGAACATCGTCACCACCACGGATAAGCTGTTCGAGTTCATGGACGCCTCCGATGGTCGGGCCGACCCGGCGACCAAGGAGGCGCTGCGCTATCGCACGGCGCTCTTCGAGGGCACGCGTGCCGTGCAGCGTGGCTCGCTGAAGGCTTCCACAGCGCTCGACATCTGCCGACGCATCAAAGATGAGCGACTCGACATTCGTTCCGAGCCGGGTACGAAGCTGAAGAACAACGTCACCGGCGAGGTCGTGTATACGCCCCCGGAGGGCAAGGCCCTGATCCAGGAAAAACTCGCGAACTGGGAGGGGTTTCTCCACGACGATTCAGAGCTCGACCCGCTCGTGCGCGCGGCCGTACAGCATTATCAGTTCGAGGCAATCCATCCGTTCACCGACGGCAACGGTCGCACCGGGCGGATCCTGAATATTCTCTACCTCGTCGAGCAGAACCTGCTGTCGAGTCCGATTCTTTACCTGAGTCGCTACATCATCCGCAACAAGGCGGACTACTACCGGCTGTTGCTGGAGGTGACCACCGAGCAGGCGTGGACGCCCTGGATCCTCTTCATGCTCGATGGCATCGAGGACACGTGCCTCTGGACCACGGACAAGATCCGCGCGATTCGCGAGCTGATGCGCCACACCGCGCAGTTCATCCAGAAGCGTCTGCCGAAGACTTACTCCTGGGAACTGGTGGAGCTCCTCTTCATGCAGCCCTACTGTCGCATCGCAAACGTGGTGTCGGCGGACCTCGCCAAACGCCAGACAGCGGCGGTGTACCTCAAGCAGCTCGCCGAGCTGGGTGTGTTGCAGGAGATCAAGTCGGGACGCGAGAGTCTCTTCGTGCACCCCAAGTACATCGAGCTCTTGACGGGCGATGAGAACGTCTGGGTCTACTACGCAGGCGTGGAAACGGAGGTCGCGCAGGAGCGCCAGGTATCCGGATGACCTAGGGCGGTGAGGCCGGTACGTTTTGGTAGCGCCTGGAGCTCAAGCGGTTTCTCGGTTCGCCAGGCTCTCGCACGATAATGACTACCGGGAGCGAGAAGTTCTCGGCGAGGAGCGCGGGCAGCATCGACGTCACCCAGAGCCGCCCGATCCCCCGGGTCAACCCGTTCAATGTCCTGCCGTCGAGCTCGAATGCGACCAGGTCGACGAATCCTTCCGGTCCCTCGATCTCCAACCGCAACGGTGCATGTTCCACGAGCTCACCGGTGGTGCCGTATGCCCTGACGCGGAGCTGATCGAGGGCGAACGTTTCTCCGACCGTGAGCTCCACCACGGCGGGCTCGATCGCCAGGCGATTGACCCGCAACCCCAGGGTCTCGCCCAGCGCGGCTTGTTCCCCGAAGGTCAGCTCGATGCCCGCCTGGCCCTCGCGTTCGGAGAACGCCTCCCCCAGGGTGGCCCGTATGACCGGTGTCGGTGGCCGGGGCGCCCTGAGCTCCTCGGGCAGGAGCACCCGGTAGCGGGGATTGTTGGGATCGAATTCCGGATCTACGGGGTCGACCGCGATGAACTCCCTCGGATCCATGGGAATCCTGGTCGTGGCCGGATCCCCGAGCTCCGACGGCCCCAAGGGCGTGGTCTGGGCCGCCAGGCTCCCCGAGGCCAGGAGCCATAGCCACGCGAGCAGCCGCCTTCCGTGCACTGTATCCATACGCCCTGGACCGAGTTTCGGTGGAACTAATCCTTCAACCGGCGAGTCTACCATCGGACCGTGCGTCGGGCGCGCCCGGGCCGGGCCGGAGCTTGCGTCTTGAGCGCTCCCACACGTCTTTGGCCACGGGGGGCTGGAAATTCAGCGGATGTGCCTCCATATCTGTCACATTGCGCAAATTGAGCCTTAGGAGATTTCGATGGCTGATGAGACCCTGACTGTCAAAGTCGACGACGGTAGCTTCGAGACGGAAGTGCTGCAGGCGGACACGCCGGTCCTGGTGGACTTCTGGGCAGAATGGTGTGGACCCTGCAAGATGGTGGCACCGGTCGTCGAGCTTCTGGCCTCGGAATACGAAGGCAAGCTGAAGGTCACCAAGCTGAACGTGGACGACAGCCCGCAGACGGCGGGTGCCTACAACATACGCAGCATTCCCACTTTGCTGCTCTTCAAGGATGGAGAAGTGCAGGAAACTGCCGTGGGCGCGCAGCCGAAGGCGGCGCTCGCGCAGTTGATCGACCGTCACGTGGGGTAACGCTCCTTAGGAACGACTCTTTGTGAGCAGTTACGGCGGCTGATCTGACACCAGGGAAGGTGTCCTTGAGGGAGGGGCCAACGTTGATGTTGGCCCCTTTCGACTGGCCGGAGTCGCGCGTCGCCCGATCGATTAACCGCACGGCGTCGGCCGGTGTTTTGACGACTCATATAATGAGCCTTTGAATGTTGCGTCGATCACAGGGTGCGTGTCATGGCAGGAACGATCTCGAGAGCCTTTCTGGTGTTGGCCCTTTTTCTAAGTGGCGCGGTGCTCGCTCAGAGCGATGCCCCTCAAGCGGCCGAAGCGACCCAAGAGGTCGGGGAGGACCAGGCGCTCGATCGCGAAGGCGAGCGGTGTATTTCCACCCGAGCCATCCGCGAGACCGACATCGTTGACGAACGCACCATCTTGTTTCGAATGCGTGGCGGGGACATCTACGTCAACGAGCTCGCCAATGACTGCCGGGCGCTGCTGAGGGAGAGACGGTTCTCCTACCGACCTGCGGCCGGACGGCTGTGTAACGTCGACACCATCCGGGTGCTAGAGCAGTTCGGTGGCACCCTGCGTGAAGGCCGCGCCTGCGGGCTCGGCGCGTTCTATCCCATCTCCGAGGAAGAGGCGGAACTCCTGAAGGTCGAAGCGCGCGCGCGCCGAGGTCAGCCGCAGATCGGCGTGGAGAACCCGAACGCCGAGGACGCGGATGAGGACAGCGATTCGGCCGAGTCCGACGGTCAAGGCGACGCCACGGCGCCCTAGCGTCCGTCCTGGGGACTGTCCCCGCTGACTCGTCTCCGAAGAAGCCCTTCGTCGCGCGTTTTGCGCGCTGTCCTCTCTGAGTCCCCTCTCAATCGTCCGTGAAGGCTTCGTCGGGTCGCGCCGGAGCGTCTGCATCGACCTCGGGTGCGGGAAGCATCCGGTTGAGGGTCTCACCCCGGGAGAGAAAGATGCCTCCCACATGCACCAGCACGGCGATCAGTAATGCCCAACGGGTCGTCCGATGGGTTGCCGCCATGAGCTCATGGAGCGCCGGGCTCGGCGCGAAGGGGCTCGGCAAGCCGCCCCAGTTGAAGACGCCGATCGTATCGCCGTTCGCCCACACCATGAGCGGACCCGAGAGGAGCATCGTGCCGATGCCGATGAGGAGCGAGTATTGAACCAGGCGGGCGCCGAGGGACCGGAGCGGATGCTGGTCCTCGAACGGCCCCGGAAACCCCACGGCGAAACGGTGCACGATGCGCCCGAGCAGCAGGAGATAGACGGCGACGGCTACTGAGGTGTGCACGCGGACGAGCTCGGTGTAATCCTCCTGCCTGGTCCCCTCGGACGTCATGACGTTCCCGATAAACCACAACATCACCACCGCGACGGCGCCGGTCCAATGCAGGGCAATGGAGAGCCAGCCATAGCGCTTCGAGGAGTCCTTGAGGTGCACGTGTGTGTTCAGTCCCGGAGCAGTCCGATCCGCGGACAGTTTACTTTTTTCGAGAAAAGGGAACCGTCCGCGGATAACCTGGGGGGGGGCTGAAGTTAAGAAAAGTTCAGCTAACCCGCGGCTCGAAAGCACGCGGCTGTGCCAGAATAGGTGTCGTAACGGTCCTTTCAGCCGGGCCGTTCAGAGAAACCGGGTAGCTGGGGAGCGCACCATGACACAACGAATCGCGACACTGCTGGCCGGCGTCTTCGCCGGCGCAACGCTGACCGCACATGCCCATCACTCCTGGTCTGTGGACTACGACACGGAGCAACGGATCGTCGTCGAAGGCGTCGTCACCGAGTTCCTGCGCCTTCGCCCCCACTCCGCTCTGCTGATGGACGTGGAGAACCCGGATGGGGAGATCGAGCAATGGACCGTGGAGTACGGTCGGGGCTTCGTTGATTCCGCGGGCCGGGAGTATGAGCCGCAGGAGCTTAAGCCTGGCGACGTCCTCACCGTAACAGGCCAACCCCACCGCAATCCGGGCGCCAATCACGTGCGCCTGCGATCCGTGGTCCGTGAGGGCGACGGTCTTGCCCTTGAGCCGCGGCGTCGCAATCGCGATGGACGCGGCCGCAGGGGCCGCGACCGCTAACTATTGGACTATTGGGGACATTCCTCTTTTCGCGAGAAAGAGGAATGTCCCCATTTCCGGCATAGGTATATTCCGGGCTCTCCCTGAGCCCCGAAATCCGCTAAACCAGACACTGGTGCCTGAGGCACGCCAAGGTGGCGCGCAAGGTTGAGTATGTCTGATCCGTTCTCGTTCGCCGATGCCCTCGGGCCTGCGAAGGTCATACACGTCTATGAGCCGCAGAGCCAGCTCCGTGGTGTGCTCGTGGTGGACAATGTGGCTGCCGGCCCTGCCATCGGCGGCATGCGTATCGCCCCGGACGTAAGCGCTCAGGAATGCTTTCGACTCGCGCGCGCGATGACCCTCAAGAATGCGGCGGCCGGGCTGCCCCACGGTGGCGGCAAGGTGGTCGTTTACGGAAATCCGAAGATGCCCCTGGCCGAGAAGGAGCGACTGGTGCGGACCATGGCTTGCGCGCTGCGCGGTGTCGAGGACTACATCTTCGGGCCCGACATGGGTACCAACGAGCAGTGCATGGCGTGGGTCAGGGACGAGATCGGCCGCTCCTGCGGGTTGCCGCGGGAAGTCGGGGGCATACCCCTGGATGAGATCGGCGCGACGGGCTGGGGGCTGCTCCATGCCACCCGCATTGCACTGGAAGAGCGCAACCTCCGATTGCGCGGTATGCGTTTCGTGATCCAGGGCTTCGGCGCGGTCGGCAGCCACGCCGCGAGCTTCCTCGCCAGCGAAGGCGCCATACTGGTCGGGGCCGCCGACTCGCGAGGCGCCGTCTACGATGAGGGTGGCATCGACGTCAGGCGCCTTATCGATCTGAAGCGCGAGGGCGCCAGCGTTTCCGACTGGCCGGGCGGCGAGAAGCTCGACACCGAAAAGGCCGTGGAGATGGAATGCGACGTGCTGATACCGGCGGCGCGCCCGGACGTGATTCGATCCGAAAACGCGGCGCTTGTCCGGGCCAGCCTGATCGTCGAGGGTGCGAACATCCCCGTGACACCCGGGGCGGAGCTGGTGCTGCATGAGCGGGGCGTGCTCTGCGTGCCGGACTTCATCGCCAACGCCGGCGGCGTAATCTGCGCCGCGCTGGAGTATCGGGGGGCGACCGAGGCCGGCGTATTTGACACCATCGAGGAGAAGGTCAAACGCAACACCCGCGCCGTCCTCGAGAGCGCCCGGGCTGAGAACTGCACGCCGCGTGAGGCGGCGGTCGAGCTGGCCGAAAAACGCGTGCGCCGCGCGATGGCGTTTCGCCGTTACGGGATCTTCTCTGCGGCGCCTCATTCCATCTGAGTCAGAGACACGGCATGTATCGCATTCGGTTTCATGGACGGGGCGGGCAGGGGATGAAGACCGCGAGCCGCATCCTGGGCTCGGCGATGTTCCGCGAGGGCTACCGCGTCCAGGACGCGCCGCGCTACGGTGCCGAACGTCGCGGTGCGCCGATCTTCGCCTACGTCAGAGCCGCGCGCGAGCCCATCAACGAACGCGGTGTCATCACGCGGCCCGATCTCATCGTCGTCGCCGACGATTCCCTGATGTCTATCCCCGCGGCCGGCGTCAGTCAGGGAACCGATGCCCGGACCGTCGTGTTGATAGCGAGCCGCGAGCCTGCCCAGACCTGGGCCCATCGATTGAACCTGGGTGGCCCCACGCTCGTGCTGCCGTTCACCGCGGACGTCGAGGATCCGCTGGAGATGCCCTACGTCGGGGCGGCCGTGGCCGGCGCGGCGGCCCGTGTGCTCGGCATCGTGCCGCGAGACCGCCTGAGCCAGGCGGTCCGCGAGGAGCTCGGCGAGATGTCCGAGGAGGTCGTCGAGGCGAACCTGCGCACGGCGCTCGAGGCCTTCGACGCCATGGCGGCGCACGAAGGCATCGTCACCGAAGGCGAGGAGGTGGGAGCGCAGAGCTATGCAACCCCCCAGTGGGTGGAGTCGCTCTTCGAGGAGGCGCGAATCTCAGCGCCCGCCATCCATGCCGGGCTGACCAGTGTCGAGGTTCGGACCGGGCTGTGGCGGACGCTCCGTCCGGTCATCGATTACGACCGCTGCAACCGCTGCTGGTGGGTGTGCAGCACCTTCTGCCCTGACAGCGCCATCAACGTGAACGAGGACGGCCGACCCGAGATCGACCTCGACCACTGCAAGGGCTGCATGATCTGTGTCGCGAAGTGTCCGCCTCACGCGATAGAGACCATCCCGGAGCACGAAGCCCGGGAACAGGAAGCCCGCAAAAATGACGCCGGACAACCGGACGCCGCCACGGAGGCGGGTCCATGACGGAGCTGCTCCTGACGGGCAACGGGGCGGCCGCCTGGGGCGCACGACTCGCCGGCGTGGACTACGTGCCGGCCTTCCCGATCACGCCCCAGACGGAGATCATCGAGACCATCGCTCGCTGGACGGACTCGGGCGGGATGCCCGCGCGCATGGTGACGCTCGAGTCCGAGCACTCGATGATCACTGCGGCAGGCGCGGCGGCGGCGACCGGGGTGCGCGTGTTCACGGCGACGTCGAGCCAGGGTCTCTTGTACGGGATGGAGATGATCTACACGGTCGCGGGGTGGCGCGTGCCGTTCGTGCTGGTCAACGTCTCCCGCGCCCTCGCCGCCCCGATTACGCTCGAGTCGGACCACACGGATGTCATGGCGGCGCGCGACAGCGGCTTCCTGCAGATTCACTGCTCGACGTGCCAGGAGGTGGTGGACAGCGTCCTGCTCGCCTATCGGCTGGCGGAGGACGAGGGCGTGCGTCTGCCCGTGATCGTGAATCTGGACGGGTTCTACCTGTCTTTCACCCGCGAGGCCGTGGAGCTGCCCGACGCCGCCGCCGTGGAGGCCTTTCTCCCGCCCTTCGACCCGGAGAACATCAGCTTCAGGGCCAGCCAGCCGCTCAGCCAGGCGGTCGCGGTGCTCGGCGGCTCCCAGTACTCATACTTCCGCTACGAGTCCCATCTGGCCGCCATGCATGCGGCCACCGTCTACGACCAGGCGACGGAGGCGTTCGAGTCGGCGTTCGGTCGCCGGTACGACGCGGTGGAGACCTATCGGACCGACGATGCCGAGATCGTGTTCGTCATGTTGGGCTCGTTCGCGACCAAGGGGAAAGATGCGGTCGACCGGCTGCGCGAACGCGGGGCGCGGGTCGGGCTCGTGCGCCCGCGACTCTACCGCCCGTTCCCGGCGCAGCGTCTGCGCGAGGCACTCGCGGGTAAACGCGCCGCCGTGGTCGTCGATCAGAACCTGTCCATGGGGCTCGGGGGCGTGCTGCACGCGGAGCTCTCCTCCGCGCTCTACGGCAGCGCGGGCGCGCCCCCGGTGCTCGTGAGCTTCATCGGCGGACTGGGCGGTCGCGACATCAGCGCCGAGGAGTTCTACGAGATGGTCGCGGTGGCCGAGCGCGCCATCGAGAGCGGAGAGACCCCGCCGCCGCGACTTCTCTTCACCGAGGACGAGCTGCGCGAGATTCGCAAGCTCCAGTCCGTCGCGCACGTCGAGCGGGAGGAGCTCGCGCAATGAAGGAGCGCGTGCTCAAGCGGATGAAGGACCTGCCCTCGGCGCATCTGCTCGGGGCGGGCACGCCCATGTGCGCCGGCTGCGGCGGGCTCGCCGCGCTCCACGAAGTCTATGACGTGCTGGGCGAGAAGACCGTGTTCGTCAACGCCGCCGGATGCATGACGCTGCTCGCGACCTATCCCTTCACGCCGTTTCGCGGCTCATGGCTCTACACCGCCATGGCCTCGGCGCCGGCGGGCGCGCAGGGCGTGCGCGACGCGCTCGACATTCTCATCGAGAAGAAGCGTCTGGACCCCGAGGAGAACCTGGAGGCTGTGGTCCTTACCGGTGACGGTGCGGCCTACGGCATGGGTCTGTCGTCCACGTCCGGCGCCATCGAGCGGGGGCTCGACTTCATTTATCTCTGTTACGACAACGAGGGGTACGCCAATACCGGGCAGCAGTTCTCCGCCGCGACGCCGCACGCCGCACGCACCTCGACCAGCGCGGGACCGACCGGCTACCCGGGCTACAAGAAGGATCTGTTCTCGATCTGGGCCGCCCACAAGCCGCCCTATGTCGCGACGGTCATCGGCGCGGAGCCGCTCGATCTCGCGCGCAAGGTGGAGACGGCCCGAAGCCTCGAGGGTCCGCGTCTGATCCTGGCGCTCGCGCCCTGCCCGGTGGGCTGGGGATTCGACCCGAGGCACATGGCCGACGTCGGCAAGCTCGCGGTCCAGACCGGTATCTGGCCGCTGAAGGAGTACCTCGACGGCGAGGTCCGGCACACGAAGGTCCCCTCGTCCCGCCGTCCCGTGGAGGACTACCTCGCGTTGCAGGCGCGCTTCGCCCATCTGTTCCATCCGGAGCGCCAGGACGCGTTGCTCGAGGAGATACAGGGCCGGGTCGATGCCTACTGGCAGCGTGTCGATTCGTGAGCGGTAGCGCCGATCAGCCAGCCCGAAGCTATCACCATCGCGGCGGTGAGGCGCCGCTCCTCGGTGCCACGATTGCCGAGCACTTCGCCGGGATCGTCGAGCGGTTTCCCGATCGGGAGGCCGTCGTGTCCGTGCCCCAGGATCGTCGACTCACGTACAGGGAGCTCGGGGCTTCGGTGGACGCGCTGGCCCGCGGCCTTTCGGGCCTGGGGTTCGCCCCGGGGGAGCGGATCGGCATCTGGTCCACGAACAACATCGAGTGGCTGGTGCTGCAGCTGGCCACGGCCCGCATCGGCGCCGTGCTCGTCAACGTCAACCCGGCCTATCGGCCACGGGAGCTCGCTTATGCGCTGCAGCGCGCCGAGGTGCAGTGCCTGTTTATGATCCCGAGCTTTCGAACCAGTCACTACGTGGCCATGCTCGCCGAGCTCGCGCCGGAGCTAGAGCACGCCGGGCCCGGTGAGCTCGCGCTGGAGGGCCTGGCGCACTTGCGCCGAATCGTGGTCTACGATCCGGTGGCACCCGAGAAGACGGAGCGCCCGGCACCGGGTTTCACGTTGTGGTCCGAGGTGCTGGCGGCGGGCGAGTCCGTCACGCTCGAGGCGCTCGACACGATCACCGACTCGCTCGACATGGACGATGCCATCAACATCCAGTTCACGTCGGGCACGACCGGCTTTCCGAAGGCCGTGGTATTGAGCCACCACAACATCCTCAACAACGCGTACTTCTCGGCGGCGGCCATGCACTTCACGGAGGCAGACCGGCTCGCCGTGCCGGTACCCTTCTATCACTGCTTCGGCATGGTGCTCGCGAACCTGCTGTGCATGTCGGTCGGCGCCTGTGTTGTCATCCCCTGCGAGCACTTCGATCCCGAGCGCGTGCTCCAGGCGGTCGCCGCTGAACGCTGCACCGCCGTGCACGGTGTGCCCACGATGTTCATTGCGCAGCTCGACCACCCGAAGTGCGGCGACTACGACCTCACGAGCCTGCGGACCGGGATCATGGCCGGCGCGCCCTGCCCACCGGAATTGCTGAGGCGGGTGATGGGCGAGATGCACTGCTCTGAGATCCTGATCGGTTACGGGGAGACGGAGGCCTCGCCGCTCACTCACCTGACGACACGGGACGACAGCGACGAGCGACGCATTCACACCGTGGGCCGCAACCTGCCCCACCAGGAAGTCAAAGTCATCGACGTCGAGACCGGGCACATTGTGCCGCTCGGTGAGATCGGGGAGATCTGTTTCCGCGGCCATCACATCATGAAGGGCTACTATGGCGATGCAGAGTCGACCGCGGAAGCCCTGGACGAAGCCGGCTGGCTGCGTTCCGGTGATCTCGGCACCATGGACGCGGACGGTTACGTGAGCATCACCGGCCGGCGCAAGGAGATGATCATCCGCGGCGGCGAGAACATTTACCCGAGGGAAATCGAAGACCTGCTGTTTACCCACCCGAAGATTGCGGAGGCTGCCATCTTCGGCGTGCCCGACACCTTCTACGGCGAGGAGATCGCCGCCTGGATCGAGCTCCAGCCCGGGGAAGAGATGACGGCCGATGAGGTCCGCTCGTTCTGCAAGGACAACCTCGCGCACTTCAAGATCCCGCGGCACATCCGCTTCACCGAAGAGTTCCCGATGACCGTCACCGGTAAGGTGCAGAAATTTCGCATGCGGGAGATCATGCTCGAGGCGCTCGAGCCAGGCGCTGTCTCAGCGGGGAACGCGAAATAGGGGCCTTCCTCTTTTCTCAAAAAAGAGGCATGCCCCTATTTCTCATGTCTCTATTTCTCAGGCCTGCGGTTGGGACGTGCAGATCGAGACAGCCTCTTCCCCGGACGCCGGGTCAATGGGTGCCGATAGCAGTGTGGCCATCATCTCGTTGATGGCCCGAGTCGAGGCGCCGCGGACCGAGAGATCCTCCTCCGTCGCTCGCTCTGAGGCGATGGCGAGCTCCTCGTTCGCATACCACACGATCTGACCCGTCGTGCTGTCCCAGATTTCCAGAAACAGGCGGATGCGTGTGCGGTTGGTGCTGAGGACGCGAAAGCCCGCGATGCCGAATCGTTCCACCTGACTCTGCTCGAAATTCGCGAGACTTATTTTTGCGAGGTAGCGGGCCCTGGCCGCCTCTCCGAGCCGCTCTATCGATGATTGGGGGAGGATTCCCGACATGTCGTACATAGCCAGCGCG
>Ga0224508_10002603_pt1 | contig 15227 bp, 11 predicted proteins | sample SF_Jan12_sed_USG_4_FD_170157 | JGI IMG/M metagenome (GOLD analysis project Ga0224508, IMG submission 170157) | Sediment microbial communities from San Francisco Bay, California, United States - SF_Jan12_sed_USGS_21 | ecosystem: Environmental > Aquatic > Marine > Sediment | place: USA... | reverse complement strand
GAGGGATGTTCTGATATTGTTGCTGTCCCCAAAGGGGGCAAGCAAGTAATAGGCTTAAAATAAAACCACAGAGCCGTAAAAAAATGGCCTTCATGAATCGCAACTAGTAATCCCCTAAGGTTTCTTCCAATTGATCTAAGGCGCTGGCCAGCTGTTGGTCGTTAGGAGGGATGCCATGCCACTTGTGCGAACCTACCATAAAGTCAACACCATATCCCATTTCTGTTGACATGATGTTGATCACGGGTTTGCCTTGACGGCTTAGCGCTACGGCCGCTTCCATTTTGGGTATCAACTGATTGAGGTCATTTCCCTGACTTTCCATCACCTCCCAACCGAATGCTTCCCATTTGGCCTTAATGTTTTTTAGTGAGATCACGTCGTCAACCGGGCCATCTATCTGTTGGCCGTTGTAGTCAAGAGTGGCCACCAAATTATCCACTTGATGATGGGCGGCGTACATAGCAGCTTCCCATATTTGGCCCTCCTGCTGCTCCCCGTCACCCATGAGCACGAATACCGTCTGGGGATCGCCGCTTAGTTTTTTGGCCTGTGCAGCCCCGATGGCTACCGATAAACCCTGACCCAAGGAACCTGAAGCTATTCTCACTCCCGGCAGGCCTTCCTCAGTAGCCGGATGCCCTTGCAATCTGGAGTTGATCTTGCGAAAGGTTTTTAGTTCCTCTAAAGGGAAGTAACCGCTTCGGGCTAACACGCTGTACCATAAAGGGCTAATGTGACCATTGGATAAGAAAAATATATCCTCACCATCACCTTGCATGTTGAACTTGGGGTCATGTTTCAAAAGGTGGAAATACATAGCAACAAAAAATTCCGTACATCCCAACGAACCTCCGGGGTGACCGGACTGGCAAGCATGAACCATCCTCACTATATCTCGCCGCACTTGCGAAGCGATCTTTTCCAGGGTTTCGATTTTAGGTGCCGATACCGGCTCGGTTGTTTGATTCATGGTAATTCTATCAATTTACAATTTGGCACTATAATAGCTGATATTGCCCACATTATCTACTACTTTCAAACGCAGATTTCCTTTAAAAGGAATGGAGGGATCAAGTTTTTCGGACCACAGCAAATTTCGCTTATAGTCGTAATTCATTAAGACCCATTGACCGTCGATCTCCAAACGGTAACTGTCTATGCCGCTCATAGGATCCTTGATCACGAAGGCAATGCTTTCGGCATTGATGCGAGCCGCTTTAACTTGTGGTTTTACGGTGTCCGCCAGGATGGTGTAGGTGCCCCAATTTCGAGTTTTGAATTCCAGTTTATCTCCTTTCCATTGCCCTCCCACGTAGCTGGTCTTTCCCGATTTATTAACGGCATATACCGCTGTTTTGGATTTAACCGGGTAATTCAGTTGAGGCTTGAGGGTAATGGTTACATTTTTCTGTAAAGGATAAAGGTCTTCACTTATCTTAAAGTACTCCCGATTTTTCTCAAGGTCAGTTCGGTATTGGGTGGTGAGAAACAAGGTATCGAACAGAGCCTTCTTGCCTGCATAAAGCTCCAGGTGATCTCCAAAATAGTTGAACTCACGTCCACCGGGCATTACGGCTTTGAAATCAAAGGTCACCACTTCATCCTGAAAGCGCAGCGAATCGGGTAGCCCTTGGTCCAGATCCCATATCATGACCCCAGCGCCGTTAATTTCATAGCTGGGTTTTACTTCGTAGCGCATGCGATTGGCATAGATATCCACACAAATATTATCCTGAGTACTTGCCGGTGTTTCAATGACCAGGTTATTATCGGAAATCCAGTGTCTTATCTCAGCGGACGACCGATAGGAGTTTTTGCTGATGGAAGATAGGGGCTGACTTCCGGACAAGTTGAAAATTACCTGGCTGGTGTTATTGTGAATATCCCATAAATTTATTTGGAATTGATAAGTGGAGCCATCCTCAATGGTGACCAGCCCATCTTGTGAATTGGTTTTATAAAAGGGCAGCTGGTTACCGTCGGCCCGATAAAGTTTGGCAAATCGTCTACCTTTGCGCATGGCCGTTTCATAATCGGTATGAACCAATATGCCGCGGGTCTCCGCAAAACTAAAGCGTTCAATGTTTTGTTGGAAAGCTTGTTGGCCGTTCACCAACAATTCGATACATGGCACGCCGTTGCGGTTATTAGCGCCATTAAGACGGTCGTGTGCCAGCAATTCCACGCCTATTTTGCCAAAAGCAGAGATCAACCCCGGAATGGAGTATTGGCTTCCTTTTTTGATTAGATCAAACTCGAAACGCCCGTACTGATCATTGATGCGACTGCCAGTAGTCATGGTGCGCAGTACTACTTTTCTTACTTCAGGAGCAATATTGTCTTTGATTTCTGAAAAGTCCTGTTTCAGGGGATTCAAAGGCCGCTGGCTGCCATCCCGGATTTCAAAATGAAGATGAGGGCCTCCAGAGGACCCGCTATTGCCGGAGTATCCCAGTAGTTGTCCCTTTTTCATAGAAAATTGATCCTTTTCCGGAAATAGTTCAATGGTAAAGGACTTGTTTTGGTATTGGGCCTTTCGTACATATTCGGCAATATCTTTTTGATACGCCTTAAGGTGGGCATATACGGTAGTGGTACCATTTGGATGCTGTAAATAAATGGCATTTCCATAACCTCCTTCTGAAACTTTGATACGGCTTACATAGCCGGCAGCGCTGGCATAAACATCCAATCCTTGTACCCCTGAGGTCTTTATATCCAAGCCAGCATGAAAATGGCTGGATCGTAACTCCCCCATAGTACCTGAGAGGTAGTTTTGCAGACCCGGGCGAACGGGAAACATGTACAGATCCTCAATTTTAGGAACTGTAGGTTCAGGAGCTCCTTGCGCGTAAAGTAGGCAGGGCCCCATCAAAAAAAGTGCAAGCAGTATTTTACTTAATTTCAACTTTTAAAAGTGTTTGATCTTCGATAAAAGCTTCCAGCTGGTTGCCAATAGCTATAGGTCCCACTCCCTGGGGCGTGCCGGTGAAAATAATGTCACCTTTTTTCAGGGTAAAAAATTGTGAGATATAAAAGATTATATAGTCAAAGTCATATATCATCAAACTGGTATTGCTCTGTTGTCGTATTTCTCCATCAATTTTCAATCCAAAATCTAATTTCCTGATATCTCCGAAGTGATTTACAGGATAAAATTCGGAAATGGGAGCAGAGCTGTTAAATCCTTTTGCTAGTGCCCAGGGCAATCCTTTTTCTTTGGCATATTGTTGCAAATCTCGGGCCGTAAAATCAATTCCAATACCTACCTGGTCGTAATATTGTGAAGCAAATTTCTGTTGTATATGTTTTCCTGTTTTGCAAATCTTTAGAAGTATCTCTACTTCGTAGTGGATATCAGTTGAAAAATCAGGATAGTAAAACGGATCATTGTTCCGCAATAATGCGGTATCGGGTTTAAAAAAAATAACGGGCGAAGAGGGTTGTTCATTGTTCAGCTCTTTTATATGAGCCACATAATTCCGACCAACCGCAAGTATTTTCATGCCTTTATTTGTAGCAAAAATAATTGATATTTACAGTTATAAAATCATTTTTTTGATAAATGTGATTGATACTGGCTTGCAAACCTATCCACACCTTATTTCATAAGTACAGTACGATAGATTTTTCGCAATTTGAGCAGCAAAAAATTGATTGGAATAGCATTAAACACGCAATTATGTTTTAATCTTTTCAATAAAAGCGCATATTTATGCAATTCTTCGAATTCAATAAATGAATAAACATACTTACGATTCCGGGGTAATTGGCAATTGTGCATACATAGCACATGTGCAGAAGGACACAAATATCAATTGGATGTGTTGGCCCCGGTTTGATGACAGCTTTATTTTTGGGGGCCTGCTGGATGAAGAGAAAGGGGGTCGTTTTTCGCTTCTACCTCCCACAGATGATTTTGAAAGCGTTCAGTATTATATAGAGAATACCAATGTCCTGTGCACGGAGATCACCTATTCGGATGGGACATATCGGGTAACGGATTTCGCCCCCCGGTTCTTTCAGTACGAACGATACTACAAACCATTAATGCTGGTGCGAAAGATTGAGCGGCTGTCCGGTAATCCACAGGTCAGGGCTACTTGCAAACCTGTGGCGGTATACGGTCAGAAAAGGCTGCAAAGGATCCAGGGTAGCAACCACCTGAAATTCTTTGGACTGGAAGATGAACTAAGACTCAATACTAATATCAGTTTTAGTTACTTATTGGAATATGAGCCATTCGTGCTTAATGAAACCAAATATTTGGTGCTCACCTATGGTGCCCCGCTTGAAGCTCCCCTAGAGAGTACTGCGGAATCCTTTCTAAACAAAACTATCAAGTATTGGCGAACTTGGGTGAAACGTACCTCCATTGGTAATTTCCACCAGGCACAGGTTATACGTTCGGCATTAGTGCTCAAAATACATCAGTACGAGGACACGGGCGCTATTATTGCTTCCAGCACCACTAGTTTACCGGAGTCGCCAGGATCTGGGCGTAACTGGGACTACCGGTATTGTTGGCTCAGAGATACTTTCTATACCCTAAACGCCTTCAATAACATTGGACACTTTGAGGAGCTAGACAAGTATTTCCATTACATAGCCAATATTACCCTGAAATCTCCTCATCGGTTCCAGCCTTTGTATTCGGTGAGCGGACAAACAAACCTGGTGGAGAAGAACTTGGATCTGAAGGGTTATTTGGGCAACAATCAACCGGTGCGGGTGGGGAATCAAGCTTATGAACACATTCAAAACGATGTCTACGGCCAGGTACTGGTTTCTCTGCTTCCACTATACGCGGACAAACGGTTTATCCTGGGCGAAAGGACAGAATCCAAAAAAATGATCTTTCAGATCCTGGCGAGCATTGAACGCACCATGAACGAAAAAGACGCTGGATTGTGGGAGTTTCGGGAACTCAATCAATTTCACTGTTATACCTTTCTATTTCACTGGGCAGGAACCTGTGCCGCTATGAAAGTAGCCCAGGAGCTGGGCGACCAGGAAATGGCACAAAAGGCCTTGGCTTTACGAGAGCAAGCGGCCGAGAAATTGGAAGGGTGTTTTGACCGCGACAGGGGAGTATATACTCAAGCCATAGGAACCCCCAACCTGGATGCCAGTAGCCTGCAGTTGATCCTGATGAATTACCTGGATCCTGCGGGAGATAAAGCTTCCAGACATTTGGTGGTATTGGAGTCCGAACTAAAGTCCTCTAATGGTCTTTTTTATCGCTACAAGCACCAGGACGACTTCGGAACTCCGGAAACCACTTTTTTGATTTGTGCGTTTTGGTATGTAGAGACGTTAGCTGCAGTGGGACGAGTGGATGATGCTATTGAAAAGTTTGAATCCCTGTTAAAGTACAGCAATCATCTGGGGCTGTTCAGTGAGGATGTGGATGCAGAAACAGGAAGTCAATGGGGAAATTTCCCCCAAACCTATAGTCATGTGGGATTGGTAAACGCGGCATACCGTATTGCTAAAAAACTGGATCGACCTAATTTCTTATAATGGCCAAGCGCAGTGGACATGCGGATTTACCCTTGCATTACGGAAGGGTACCGGCATGGCTGGCTAAACGCATGCAATCGCTAGGCGGGGCAATTGTAGAGGCAATTGTCTTGGACTTTGGCAAAAAGGAGGTGCTACGTCGATTAAGCGATCCTTTTTGGTTCCAATCCTTGGGCTGTGTGATGGGTATGGATTGGCATTCATCCGGTATTACCACTTCAGTCATGGGTGCGCTTAAGCGGGCCATAAATCCCCTAAGTCATGAATTGGGGATCTATATATGCGGAGGTCGTGGTAAGAATTCGCTGAAAACCCCCCAGGAGCTAATAGAAGTAGCCCAACGCAAGGGCCTGGACGGCCACCAGTTGGTTCGCTCAAGCAAGCTATGTGCTAAGGTTGACAATACGGCCATTCAAGATGGTTTCCAGCTGTACCTTCACAATTTCATATTAACAGACGATGGCTCCTGGGCGGTGGTACAACAGGGGCTGAACGATGACACTGGTATGGCCCGTCGCTATCACTGGCATTCTCCGGATATGGTTTCATTTGTGGATGATCCTCATACGTCTGTAACCGGAACCAACCAAGGGCTGATCCTGAATTTGGCACACAGCCAAGCCCAGCCAACCAGGAAGAGTATTGTGGCACTGGTTCAGGAGGATCACGGACTCTTACTTCGGGAAATACGTAAGATGGTAATGCCGAGCCATCATGATGTCCGTACTAAGGATGTGAATATCAAAAGATTGGGTAGTATACTGGCACTGGTTCAGGATCATGGACTTGCGGAGAATTTTGAAGAATTGCTGCTAACCAAGGGGTTAGGACCCAGAACATTGCAATCGATGACATTGGTTAGTGAGGTTATATACGGTACCGCCAGTAGATTTGAAGATCCTGCCCGGTTTTCATTTGCACATGGGGGTAAGGACGGGCATCCATTTCCGGTTCCCTTAAAAGTATATGACCAGACCATAGAAATGCTCCATAAAGCATTACACCAAGCCAGGCTTGGTCATTCTGAAAAGAAGCTAGCTTTTAAGAATCTACACCAGGCAGCCAAAAGGCTGGAGCAGAATTTTTTACCTAATAGTGACCTCCACAAGGTGATCGCCAAGGAACGGCGTGACAGTCAAAATTATGGCGGGCGCACGGTTTTTGGTAAGGCCAAATCAAAGAATGGCGCTCAGCTAAATCTGTTTAATACTTAAAGTAAGTATTTTAAAAATTGTCGTACTTCCTTGGGGCTGTTCAAGTTATACTTGGCAGCACTAGAAGTGCTTCCGACTTTCACCGTTAAGGCGTCTTCCGGTACTGCTTTAAAGGTGTCCTCATCGGTCCAGTCATCACCGATGGCGATTATATAGTCTGAGGGGAAGTCTTTGATCCACTGTTGTGCGGCTTTTCCTTTATTGACTTGAGCGTTCTTTATCTCCACCACCATATCTCCCTCTAAAACTTGTAGGTTCATGTTGGTGGTCAGGTGTTTGAGGTGGCTGCTCAGTTCTCTGGTCCTCAATTCACCCAACCCGGTTTCCACCTTACGGTGATGCCATACCAAGGAGTAGTCTTTTTCTTCAATGAACGATCCCGGTGTACGATCCACGTACAGCTCAAGCATCGGCTTGAGTTCCTGTTTCCATTGATCGGAGAGGTTGGTCAATGTACGCCAGTCGGTTCCCCGTTCCTTGATCCAAACTCCATGTTCGCCGATGAAGTCTAAATGCAGGTGTCCCAGCCACTTTTCCAGTGACTCCCGGTCACGCCCGCTGATGATGACCACCTGATTGCGTTCATCGGCTGCTAAATTGGTTAGAAGATTGATCAATTCGTCATCGGGAGCCGCTTTCTCAGGAGTATCACTAAAGGGGATGAGGGTACCATCATAGTCCAGGAACAACAAACGTTTTCCCACTTTATTGAATCGCTTTTTGGCGAGTTCTTTCATATTTTGATCCAGAAATTTGGTTGATAGAGTAGCCTGATCATCCTTGATCTCATTAAGTCTTTCCATAAACATGTTTACCCAATGATGAATATTGTAACGTTGTAGTGATTCCTGCATCACACTGATATGCGCAATCTGTTCCTCTTCAGGCATGGTTAACGCCCGATGCAGGGCCTCGACCATAGCATTTAAGTCGTTGGGGTTGATCAGAATAGCGTCGGACAATTCCTTGGAAGCGCCACACATCTCACTTAGGATCAACACCCCCTTCTGGTTGAGTTTGCTGGCTATGAACTCCTTACAAACCAAGTTCATGCCATCTCTCATGGGGGTAACCAGGGCAACATGCGCCATTCGATAAAAGCCGCTAAGCGCTTCCAATGGCAGGGAACGGTAGAAATAATGGATGGGAGTCCAGTTTATGCGTCCAAATTTGCCGTTAATTCGCCCCACCAACAGATCTACATCCTCTTTAAGTTCCTGATACTTGCTGACTTTATCCCTGGATGGTACTACCAACATCACTAAAGAGACCTTTTCCTTGAATTCAGGATATTGTTCCAGAAATCTTTCAAAGGCCTTTAAGCGTTGCGGGATGCCTTTTGAGTAGTCCAATCGATCAATACTTAAGATCAACTGTTGATCTCCCAGGGAGGTACGATAGCGAATCTCCCTTTCAATGGTCTCCGGACTGGCGGCCGCATCGGCATATTTTTGGTAATCAATACCCATTGGAAATGAATCAACGATCACCTTGCGGTCGGGTTTGTTTACTTGCCCGCTGGTATAGCCGTAGCCGGCTAATCGACTGACGGAACTGAGGAAGTGCCGCATATCATCGTAGGTATGAAAACCCACTAGGTCCGCCCCCAGCATCCCGTTCAACAGCTGTCTACGCCATGGTATAAGGCGGAACATTTCGTAACTGGGGAAGGGGATGTGCAGAAAAAAACCAATACTCAGATTGGGAAACTGTTGTCGGATCATCTCCGGGAGCAGAAGTAATTGGTAGTCGTGGATCCATAGGGTATCACCAGCATCCAAAAAATTCACCACCTCATCGCAAAACTTTTGGTTAACCTGCACATAAGCTTCCCAGAAGGTTTCATTGTAAACGGAGTATTGACTGAAGTAGTGGAAAATTGGCCACAGCGTTTCGTTGCTGAACCCCTCGTAATAGTTTTTGATCTCTGTTTTGGTCAGGAATATCGGATGCATGTTCTCCGACTTTAGTTTCTCGGTAACATTGATCCTTTCGATGCCTTGGTTGATCAACAGCCCAGGCCAGCCAATCCACAAATTATCTCCTTGCTTATAGATGGAGCCCAGTCCGGTGGCTAAACCGCCTTCACTTGGCTTGAAATGTAGGCCGTCTGCATCTTTAGTAACCCGTACGGGCAATCTGTTGGAAACGATTATTGTTTTAGGCATGAAAGTGGAAGTGAGGTCCCTTAGGAAGTGACTAAATTAGTCACACCAGGTTGAATATGAAAGGGGAGGTGGTATTATGTGTTAAAGGCCCGCAATTTTATTTCTGTTAACTTTCTTTTGGTATCTCTGGGGAATTTACCATTCATGATCCAGTCATAGTATTGAGGTTCTTTCTCCAGTATTTTTATGATAGATTTGCCTCGGTACTTCCCAAAGTTAAAAACCTCCACGTTCTGGTTATTGAAAACAAAGCGTCCTGCGAGATCTACCATTTTGCTGCCCGTTATATCGGCCAATGACTGCATGTCGTTATCAACGGTACCCAATTTTTTGCCAAGATTATCCATGACGTCCATGCCTTGGTAGCGTTCCACCTGAGCTTTTATAATTTCGTAGGTAGCTATAGTATCAGCTTCTGCGCTGTGAGCTCCTTCCAAATCCTGCTGACAGTAAAACCTGAAGGCTGCAGCCAAGTTTCTCTTCTCCATTAAGTGGAATATTCGCTGGGCATCGATTACTCTTTTATTCTTTAAGTCAAAATCCATATCGACCCGCAGGAATTCCTCGACTAGCATAGGTACATCAAATTTGAGTACGCTAAATCCTGCTAAGTCACAACCTTTGAAGAATTCGTGCAATTCCTTGGCAACCTGTTTGAAAGTAGGCGCATCCTGAACATCCTCGTCATAAATACCATGCACCGCGCTGGATTCCGCAGGAATAGGGATAGAAGGATTTATGAGCAGTTGCTTGTTTTGAATTTCTCCATTGGGGTGAGCCTTGACAATGGCTATCTCCACAATGCGATCATCCACGATGTCGGTTCCGGTAGCCTCCAGATCGAACACGGCTAGCGGTTTTTTAAGGTTTAGGTTCATTATTAGCTATGGCTATTGGTCCTGAATGATGGCATCACTTAAGACCTTGATACTCAGTCCGTCGAAATTGCCTGAGCTCATCAGTAAAAGATTCTTGGTTTCCCAATCTTGCTTCAATAGAAAGTGCTCTAGTTCATTAATATCATTGAACACCTGCAGATCCACATGATTAAAGGCTTTTCTGATCTCTTCTTTGGTAATAGGTTCTAAGTTTTTGTGAGCGATGATTTGGGGATTATAATATACAATGGGAAGATCCGCCGATTGAAAAGAGTCGCTATACTGTCCCAGGAATTTCTTATTTAAACTGCTGTAGGTATGAAGCTCGATACAAGCAACCAGGCTGCGTTCTTGAAATTGTTCCTTCAGAGCCTTAGTAGTAGCTGCAAGTTTTGATGGAGCATGGGCGTAATCCTTGAAGATGGCGGTTCCATTGCTGCTCTTGACCAATTCCAGTCTGTTGGCGGCACCTTCAAAAGATTGAATAGCATTATAGAATTGTGTTTCGGTTACTCCTAGCTTCTTCAATACCTCAAGGGCTCCGCTAAAATTCTGCATATTGTGCCGCCCAAAAACTTTTACCGGTACCGGTCCCTGATCCGTTTTTAAATAAGTGACCCCATCCTCAATAATGGATGAATGCTCCTGGTAGGGAATGCGGCTAACATCCTCTCGCTCTTTAACACAGATCACCGTGGCCAGGTCATCTTCCTCACAGTAAATCAGACTACCGGCTTTGGGTGTAGCATCAGCAAACAGGTCGAACTGTCGCACATACTCGTCAATGGTAGGAAAGACATTTATATGGTCCCAGGCTACACCGCTCACCAGTCCGATATGATGTTGGTATTTAAGGAATTTAGGGGTTTTATCCAGGATAGAAGTAAGATACTCATCACCTTCAATAACGATAATGGGAGCATCAGAAAGTTTGACGGTATTGTGAACTCCCTTTAACTGCGCACCTACCACATAGTCGAACTCTCGTTGCATTTGCTGCAAAACATGAATAATCATGGAGGTGATGGTTGTTTTGCCGTGGCTTCCTGCAATTACGATACGTTGTTTGTTTCGCGACTGCTGGTATATAAAATCTGGATAGGAATATACCGGGAGACCCAACTCCCTGGCCCTCAATAGTTCTGGATTGTTTTCCTTGGCATGCATACCCAGGATCACCGCATCAAGTCCCTCATGTACTTTTTCTGCGTTCCAACCAATAGGGTCCGGTAGTAACCCTTCGGCCGCCAGTCGGCTTTTGGAAGGCTCAAAAATCATGTCGTCCGATCCGGTAATGACCAGGCCGTTCTCGTGTAACGCTAAGGCCAAACTGTGCATTACCGAACCGCCTATGGCAATAAAATGTACCTTGGAGCCTTGGGCAATCATGCGTATAATCAGGTTTGGTTTCAAAATTAGAATAAATTCATACAGCGCCAAACCTAATTGATCCGAATGTTGTGCATATGGGTGTGGATAAGTAAATTGCATTGTGCACACAATCGTTTGCGGGAGTGGATAAGCCACCCGATAAACTGTTGAAAATGATTGCTAAGATTTCAGTAGGTTTGCTGAAGAATGAATTTTTTAAAGAGACAGGGTGCAGAAAATGGAATCAGACAGGAGTTCAAGCCTGGGAACTAAAGCAAGAAAGAATTTTTTAACCGACTTCGCCAGTAATTTGGGCAAACTACCCCCTCAAGCGGTAGACTTGGAAGAAGCGGTTTTGGGGGCTTTAATGTTGGAAAAAGACGCCCTTACTACCGTAATAGATATTCTTAAACCGGAGAGCTTTTACAAAGACGCCCATCAGGAAATATACAGGGCTATTGTGATCCTGTTCAACAATTCTGAACCGGTCGATATGCTTACAGTTTCCAACCAGTTACGTCAGGATGGTAAACTGGAAATGGTGGGCGGCGCATACTACCTGACCGAGCTAACCAGCAGGGTGAACAGCGCTGCTAATGTAGAATTTCATGCTCGTATTGTAGCTGAGCAAGCTATTAAGAGAGAACTGATACGCATTTCGTCGGAAATACAACAGGATGCATTTGAAGATACCTCCGATGCCTTCCAATTATTAGATAGGACAGAAGCGGCACTATTTGAAGTTTCTGAATCCAACATCCGCAAGAATTATGCGGATATGCGATCTATTATGAGAGAGGCCCTGAATGAACTGGAAGCTCGCAAGGATCACAAAGACGGCCTTACGGGAATTCCCAGTGGTTTTACGGCCCTGGATCGCATCACTTCAGGTTGGCAAAAATCCGAGTTGGTGATCATTGCCGCCCGACCTGGAATGGGTAAGACAGCCTTTGTGGTAACTGCCATGAGAAATGCGGCGGTAGACTTTAATCATCCGGTAGCAATTTTTTCTCTGGAGATGTCCAATATCCAGTTGGTCAATCGATTGATATCTGCAGAGGCAGAGTTAGAAAGCGATAAAATAAAGAAGGGCAATCTGGCTGACTATGAATGGGAACAACTGGTTCATAAAACCGCAAAACTAAGTAACGCCCCTATCTTTATTGATGATACCCCGGCCTTATCGATTCTTGAATTGCGAGCAAAATGCCGTCGATTGAAGGCACAACACGACGTTAAGTTGATTATCGTGGATTATCTGCAGCTGATGTCCGGAGATAACTCAAGGGGTAGCGGTGGTAACCGTGAACAGGAAATTGCTTCCATTTCCCGGGCCTTAAAGAATATTGCCAAAGAATTGAACGTGCCCATGCTGGCACTATCTCAATTGAGTAGGGCGGTGGAGACCCGTGGTGGTGATAAGCGCCCGCAGCTATCGGACCTGCGGGAGTCCGGGTCCATCGAGCAAGATGCAGATCTGGTAATGTTTCTGTATCGTCCGGAATATTATGGTATTACCGAGGATGAAAACGGACAACCCACCCACGGTATTGGAGAGGTGATCATTGCAAAACATAGGAATGGATCATTAGACACCGCACAGCTCAAGTTTATCGGTAAGTATACCAAGTTTACCGACATGGACTTTAATTTTGGTGCCATGTCGGGTGGGTACGAGCTGCCCGGCACTCCAGGGTTACCTTCGGAGTTGGGTGGAGGTACCATTACCTTGAGTAGTAAAGGAAACCCTAAGGACCCCAATAGCGATCCTGACGATACGCCCCCATCTGATGCACCCTTCTAATTATGAAAGCACTACAAATTGTTGAAAACAAGTTAGCTATTTGTGAAATCCCCCAACCTCAACCTCAAGCTGGTGAGGTTTTAGTAAAACTATCAGCTGTGGCTCTCAACCATCGAGATCAATGGATTCGAGCAGGTAAGTATCCTAATATTGTTTTCAATACCACCCTAGGCTCTGACGGTTGCGGCCAGGTAACGGCCTTGGGCAAGGGAGCCAGTAAGAAATGGCTTAATAAGACCGTAGTGATCAATCCTAATGTAAATTGGGGCGACGACCAGCGCATCCAATCGTCTTCGTACCAGGTTTTGGGGATGCCCACCGCCGGTACCCTCGCGGAATATATAAGCATACCTCAAGATCGTGTGGTGGAAAAACCCAAGCATCTGACAGATACCGAGGCAGCGGCACTGCCTTTGGCGGGTTTAACCGCTTACCGGGCTCTGTTTCACCATGGCGAGTTACAAAAAGGACAGAAAGTGCTGATCACCGGTATTGGAGGTGGTGTCAGCCAAATGGCTTTTCTCTGGGCTCAGGCTAAGGGAGCCCAGGTTTCAGTTACTTCCGGGCAACCCGAAAAGCTTGAAAAAATGCAGGAGTTGGGCGCTTTCCTGGGTTTTAATTATAAAGTAGAATGGGCCAGGGAGGCTGCACAACAGGGGGAGTCATACGATCTCATCATTGACAGCACGGGAGGACCACAGTTGAACTCTTTAATTAAATTGGCACGACCGGCAGGAAGAATTGTTTTTTATGGAGCTACCACAGGATTGCCTCCCAAAATAGACTTGTATAGAATGTTTTGGAACCAGGTTACGCTTCAGGGGTCAACTATGGGTAGTGACAAAGAGTTCGTAGAGATGATCGCTTTTACGGCAAAGCACAAGCTGGTGCCTATGATAGATTCCGTTCGACCCTTTTCAGAGGCCCTTGATGCCTTTAATCGTATGGAACAATCCCAACAATTTGGCAAATTGGTGCTATCCCTTACCTAAGCCGGTTATCTGCAATTTACGGGCTTTTTTACTTTTTTATTATTGAGTATCTTCACCCCGAATTTAAAATTCTGAAGAATACTACAACATGAAAATATTGGTTTGTATTACCCATGTGCCGGACACCACCTCCCGTATCGCTTTTACTGAGGGGGACACGAAGTTCGATGGCAATGGAGTCCAGTACATTATTGGGCCATATGACGATTACTCCTTGGCCAGAGCAGTGGAAATTAAGGAAGCCCTGGGAAGTGGATCCATTACTGTTCTAAACGTAGGGCAGGCTGAAACCGAGCCAACTTTACGCAAAGCATTGGCCATAGGTGCTGACGATGCCATACGCATAAATGCGGAACCAACAGACTCATTTTTTGTGGCTAAGCAAATCGCCGCTGTAGCTGCCGAACAGCAATACGATCTCATTTTAATGGGAAGGGAATCTATAGATTTTAATAGCGGTCAAGTCCATGGCATGGTGGGGGCCTTACTGGGAATCCCCTCGGTTTCCCCGGTCATGCAGCTGGATGTGGAAAACGGCATGGCAAAGATGGCTCGGGAAATTGAAGGTGGTAAAGAGTATATCGAAGTGGCATTGCCATTGGTGGCCGGTTGTCAGGAACCTATTGCAGAATGGAAAATACCCAATATGCGGGGAATCATGTCGGCTCGAACTAAACCCATGCAGGTATTGGAACCAGTAGAGGCCGATGCACAGACCACTCTTCAGAAATTTCAATTGCCACCGGAAAAAGGGGCAGTAACCATGGTGGATGCTGATAATGTAGAACAGTTGGTGTCTTTATTAAAGAATGAAGCAAAGATATTGTAAACAGTTATAGCATATGTCAATATTAGTTTTCGTCGAAGGAGACGAGGGTAAAATAAAAAAGTCATCCCGGGAAGCAATTAGCTACGCAGCCGCTATGGCCGACGGTGCAGAAATTACGGCACTGGCATTGGGAACCTACCAAACAGAGGAATTGCAAAGCCTGGGGGCCAATGGTGCCCACAAAGTGATGCACGCGTCTTCTACGCAATTAGATCAAGGAATAATACAGGCATATGCCGGCGTAGTGGCCCAGGCTGTAGAACAGAGCGGGGCTCAAACCTTGATCTTGGCGAATTCATCCTTAGGTGATGCTATCGCTGCCCGGGTGTCCATCATGATCGATGCCAGTTTAGCTTCCAATATTGTGGAGTTACCCGATACTTCCAACGGGTTCACCGTTAAGCGAAGCATTTACACAGGTAAGGCTTTTGCTTATGTGAACTTA
>Ga0224508_10002602_pt1 | contig 15228 bp, 17 predicted proteins | sample SF_Jan12_sed_USG_4_FD_170157 | JGI IMG/M metagenome (GOLD analysis project Ga0224508, IMG submission 170157) | Sediment microbial communities from San Francisco Bay, California, United States - SF_Jan12_sed_USGS_21 | ecosystem: Environmental > Aquatic > Marine > Sediment | place: USA... | reverse complement strand
GTGGCGCAGTTTTTCCCCGAGGATCCGCCCGGGTTCTACAAGACTCCGTTTAGCTATCACGATGCGGAAGAGATCGAAGCATCGTTGCTGCGTGCGGGGTTCGTGAGGGTCACAGTCGAGCGGCTACCGCTGCGGTCGGCGATTCCGTCTGCGGTAGCGTTTGGCAAAGGCTTGGTGTTTGGCAACCCGGTGTTTGAGGAAATCGTTAACCGTGGTGGCGATCCGCAGCAGGTGTGTGATGCGGTAACTGACGCCATCGGCGAACAGTTGGGTTCGGAGATGCCGTTGCAGGCGCTCGTTGTCGTAGCGTCGAAGGAGTAATCGGTCGGCGTGATCTCAGAGGCTTAGTTAGAGGCCAGAGAGCGCGAGATGTTCGTGAATCTCCTGCAGCACGGTTGCGCTGATTGCCTCGTCGAGTTCGCTCTTATCCAGACCCGGAAAGCGCTTCAATACTGCCGCTTCGTTGAACAATGTTTTCAAGGTGAGGCTGTCGGCCACCAGTTGGCCGTCTTCAACCGCATACTCAAAGGATACCCGGATGGGTATTTCCACCAGCACGCCGTCGCGCTCGAGCAGGTGGCGGACGATTTTCTTGTCAACGGCCCACAACATTTCCAGGGTCAGCCCGCCGCGTAGTCCAGAGCCTGGTGCACAACCAGTCGGGCGCAGGTGGTGATGGCCGTTTGCCACTCCTCGCTGTCCGGATAGAAAGCCGCACGCATCTTTGCCCGAATCTGCTCGCCAAGCTCCGAATTGCGCTCGCCGTGATACGTGAGCCAACGATCGGCGATCAGCGCTTCCATCACCTGGGTCATCGGTACCGTTCCGAACTCCAGCCCCATGCCGGCCAGCCGGTCACCGAGCACGGCCTTCAGCCCACTCATGGCCGAGCCGGAAACTTTTGGCGATCGTGATGCGCCGCTTACCGTGCTGCGCAATCCGTCGCCCCAGATCGCTTCGGATATCTGGTACTGGCGGCTTTCCGGCGCGCACTCAACGATGTACTCCCCGTGGCCGAACGGCCCCAACCCGGTGTGGATGTCGATATCGTAAACGTGCTCGGTGGTAGTCAGGTGGGCGGCCGCAATCTCCGCGAGAAGGGTGTTCGACCACGCGGGCGCGTTGCCACCGTAGAAAAAGCCGTCTGGATACTCGTATTGGCCCATGCTGAGAACGGCGGTCGCGCTCACCCCGTGTTGCTGCTTGAACTCGCCAAGGGCGGTGGTGATCTCTTCGGGCGTTTCAGGCGCCCAGCGACGTGGCGTGACAATCCCGGCGAGATCGCCGTAATGAGGGTTGTCCGGGTAGCGCGAGTCGTGGTCCACGAAGTTGCGATTGAGATCGATGTTGTCCTCGTTGACGCGCCGCTCCCACGCGAATCCATGCGGGTTCAAGGCGTGAATCATCATCAGCTTGACGTTGTCGGGAGTGCGGTTGTGCAAACCCTCGCCGAGCAGCGTCGCCATGATTCCAGAGCCGGCGAATCCCTCGATCCCGTGGGTGCCCGCAACCAGGACCACGGCAGTTGCCGCACCCGGGTCACCCCAGCTGCCGACATCGAGAAACAACTGCTCGTCGGCCGGCCCCGGCAAAGGATGTTCGTGGCTTTCGAGGGTGCCGTTGCTGGCGCTGACCAGATCTACAAATTGCGATCGACCCTCGGCGTAGGAGGTTGGGAATGTCGTTCCGCTCATCGGGCGGCCACGGTAGGTGTCATTCTGCGTTTCCTATGTCATCTGGCTTTCGGCGGCGCTGATGGCCTCGGTCAAATGGCTCGAGTCGTTGAAGCGGCGCACCATGATGCGCCCGTCGAGCATGATGATGTGGCTTATGGAACCATTGTCTGCACCGTTGAAAGCGAAATGGTTGGCGCCGGATGCGTGGGCGAGTATGTGAGCGATCACGCCGCCGTGCACCACGGCGACCACCAGCTCGTCGGCGTGTTGGTCTGCGATGCGGTTCAGCGCTCGCAACAGGCGTTCGTTGAGTTCGGTGTGACTTTCCGCTCCGGGGATGACGTCCCAGCGCTGTTCTGTGTGCATGCGCAGATAGATGGGGTCGTTGTCGTGGGCCTTGATGCGCAGCAGCCCGCCTTCCCACTCGCCGAGGTACACCTCGCGCAGGTCGGGGTCGGTGATGGGGGTCAGGCTCAGGTGCTCGGCCAGGGGTTGCGCGGTCTCATGGGTGCGGCGCAGGTTCGAAACGTAGATAGCTGAAATCGGTTGGTGCTTCAGCCGGTGACCGACGCGTGCGGCCTGCTCGCGACCTTCCGGGTGCAACTCCGGGTCGCCGTGGCCGTCGACCAGCGGAAACGGATTGTCGGCGGTAGCGGCGCGGGATTCCCCGTGCCTGACCAGCAGGATCTCGGTGGCGCCGGGTGGCCGTTGGAATTTCTGTTGCCGGTACTCGGTCATGGGGCAGTTAGTGTCGTCGCTCTGGTGAGACCGAGCATATCAGGAAAGGAACAGATCGAGCCCTCGTTCGACGAACGCGCCGCCCAGCCACGAGCCAAGTGGAATCAACAGGTAGAGGGCGAATCGAACCAGGGTCGGGTTGTCGAATGGCCAGTTTCTGATGTGGTCGATGGTGGCCTGGTAGGCGACGAGTTCGGCCATCGACTGCTGGCCGCTGGTCCCGGATTTCAGGTCGTCGCGCGCGTTCTTCAAGGCCTGGGCGCACCAGGCGAGTTCTTGTCGTTTGGCGCTTTTGATTTTGCGCCTGATAGCGCTCAGTGGCAGCATTAAGCCGACCCACGCGATGATCACAGATGCAATCCACGGAACCACCAGCACCGATCCATACCCCGGCTCAACGAGAAACAGCGACGCCACCGAGACGGTTCCGATGACCAGCAGCGCATTGGTCAACCCTTGACGCACAAGCGGCTGATAGGCGCCAAGGTCCATCAGGTCTACCGCCTCGATGTGGTTTGACAGCCGAGAGAGACGCGCGGATTCGGTGATGACCACATACATCGAACAACCGATCCACCAACCGAAGCACACGAGCAGCACCCGATGCCAGAGCGTGTCGTAGTTGAGAGCTTCCCACGCCCAGGGATTGGCCATATCCGGTGAGGTTTCGATGGTGATGAGCGAGAACAGGCCGGTCGCGACTGCAGCGGCGAGCAAAAGCGCCCACCAGAGGTGAGTGCCTATTTGGTCGAGGATGACTTGAGTCTGTGGCGTGCGCGTGACGACGGGTGCCAGATTGTGAGCGGAGGCTCTCACGGTAGAGAGCAGATACGCATAGATGGAAGCGGAGTAGGTGGTGAGCAGGATGTGGATAATCGAGATTCGAACGTCGGCGAGGGAGGTGGTCGCTGCGCTGTCGGCCATCGTTCGACCCGCCAGATAGACGAAGAGCAGAATGGCTGTGAACGCGACGCCGATCCACAGAGGGTTTCCGGGAAGTGCGTCGTACAGCCTGGCAGTCCAGGGGGTTATGTAGGATCGCTGTTCTATCTGCTTCGTCCTATTCGGTTTCTGACCGATGCACCATAATGCCGACCACCCGCATGGTGGGATATGCGGGGAAGCTGCCCGACGGCGACGCCGACATCTGGCGCTTGGTGGCGTTTCTAAAGAGCCGGCGCCAGGGCTGTTAGCGGCTGACTAGTTCCTGAAGCTCGGGTCCAGCCGATCCATCTTGCGCATCAGCGTCGTCCAGGCGAGCGGCCCGACGCTGCCGTCGAAGAGCATTCTGGTCTGAGCGGCCGCCTTCTGCGCTGACCCCTGCGGTGGTTGGCAGATCGGAACACCTCCCGCAAGCGCTTTGATCTGCATGGTGCAGGCCCGCTCCAGGTAGTACATGGCCATGAAAGCATCGGCGCAGCTGCCACCGACGGTGAGCGTGCCGTGGTTGCGTAGAATCATGAACTGGCCATCGCCGAGATCGTTGACGATGCGCTGCCGCTCGTCCAGATCCAATGCGACGCCTTCGTAGTCGTGATAAGCGATCTCACCGACGGACATGGCGTGTTGGGTGATTGGCAACAGGCCACCTTCCTGGGCGGATACGGCTACCCCATCGTCGGTGTGTAGATGCATTACGCATTTTGCGTCTTCACGGGCCAGGTGCACAGCGGAATGAATGGTGAAGCCGGCCGGATTGATATCGAACGGCGTGTCGAGAACTTTGTTGCCTTCGGCGTCCACCTTGACCAGGCTGGATGCAGTCACTTCTTCGAACATCATGCCAAGAGGGTTGAGCAGGAAGTGGTGCTCCGGGCCGGGAACACGCGCAGACAGGTGCGTGAACAACATGTCGTCCCAGCCATAGTCTGCGACCAGCCGGTACAGGCATGCGAGATCTTCGCGGACCTGCCATTCCTCGGCGCTGACCTGGGTTCTGGTGTCTGGCATTTCGATTGCGGTGGCGGACATGGTGTTCTCCCTTATTGCGTAGCTGCTATGTGTTGGCGGTCGTGGTGATCAGCTCATCAGCCCGGATTCTTTCATCGCTGCAAAGCCTACCTCGGCGGCAGCGCTGAACCGCTCCATTGTATTGGGTGTAGTGGCGATGTCTCCCAGATGGATATTGTAGGCGTGAATGGTGTCGTGGTGTGGAACTTCGGTCATCGCCTGCAGCCACCTCGAGATGCGCGGAAACGCGGCAAAGTCGAACAGGTTGGCGATTGGCAGCTGGCCGAGCTCGGAATAGCACACCAGGTCCGCAATGCTTGCATGATCGGTGTTGCACACAAAAGGTGACTGGTCATTGAAGTAGTTGCTCTCGAGAAATTCGGCAATGGTTCGAACCACCTTGCCGCCCTCGGTGAGCGGGTCGTCGTCGGCAAAAGCGCGCTCAAGCATCTCTTTCTGCAGAATACTCAAGGGGTTCTCGGGGCCGCTGCGCATTGCCGCACCCAGGGGCTTCACCACATGGGGTGCCATGAGCTTCAGGGTTGCCAGCCGCACCAGGCCGTGGTGCATGTGCAGAAACTGATCGATGTGCGCTCGGGTCTGCAGCGGCTCGGGGTAGAGGTCGTGCCAGCGGTGCTTGTCGGCCAGATAGCATACGATGGCGCACGCCTCGGCCAGATGGAAGCCGTCGTCTACGATCGATGGCACCTGGCCGCGTGGGTTCGTGCCGCCGGATCCCTCCACGCCGCCGTTGCCGGTGCCGATTGTGAACGGCAGGTCGTTCAACAGACATGCCCAGAACACGGTGCGGGATGGTTGGCTGGCAGGATGGCCGTAAACCGTGAGCGTATTTGTCATGATTTCTCCCGTTCCCTTATGATGCGGTTTTCATACTGCGGGAGGCACGCCATGATTTCGAGCATCATTCGATTGAAGATTCAGGCCGATAAGGTCGAAGAATTCGAGGGGCTGGTCGCGCAACTGGTGCGCGACGTTCATGAGCATGAGCCTGGGGTGCAGACTTTTGAGGTGCGTCGGGTACAGGATCAACCTCTCACCTACTTCTACTTTCTATCGTTCGAGGACCAGGCGGCTTTCGATCGTTACTCCGCGGCCGACTATCACATGAGCATGTCACCCAAAGCTGTAGCATGCCTGGATGGTGATCCGGTATTCGAAGATCTCGAAAGCTTCTACTGATACGCTTCACTAACGCGCGCTGATCGGCTGTGCGCGTTGACCTTATTGTGCAATCGCTGTGGGATGAATGCCTTCCCCGAGAACGAAGCGGGAACCCACCGCCCCGACGACCGCGGTGCGGCGCGAGAGGTTCAATGCGGTTCGCAGTCGCAGCAATGGCTCGATGCCGGTGCAATGCCCGGCCATCAGATGCTGCACGCCGATGTCGCGCAGACGATCGGCTGTCCAGCCGAGAGTCTGATCGTCTGCCGAGAACAGGTGCATGCCACCCATGAGCGCGTGAATGGGTTTCGGTTGGATTCTCGCCTGCACCTGCTCGAGCAGGTTGACCGCACCCGAGTGACCACAGCCGAGCAGCACGATGGGGCCGCTCTCGGTCAGGATGGTCAGACCCTGGCTGTCGGGGACGTGGTCTTCCGCCCACTCTCCGTCGATGTTCACCTGGATTGTTCTCGGGTAGTTGGTTTCCGGATGTGCGCGCTCGACCGGGCCGGTAACCCACACGCCAGGGACAACCTGGCCAGGCTGCGAATGCTCGATAATCTCGACTCCCGCCGCTTCGAGCCGCGCACGCGTCGCGATCATCCCGTTGCCTTCAGCGTCTGCCGGCATGCCCGGCATGCGCCGCGACAGGAAAAACCCTTCCGCCACGTGTACCCGCCGTAGTGCTTGTGGATTGTCCGCGCGCAGTTTGTTCAGCAGCGGGAGCATGCCGCCGGTGTGGTCGAAGTGAAAATGGCTGAGCACGACCTCGGTAACGCACGACAGATCGACCTGCAGCGCATCGGCATTTCTCAGTACCGTGTCTGGATGGCGGCCGGCGTCGAACAGCACACAGCGGCCATCGACCTCTACCAGCGCGGAAAATCCCCATTCCCCCACGGTGGCGCCATCGGCAAGATTGGAGGAAAGGATCGTCACGGTCACCGAGTCGGCGTTGTCGCGTTGCTGCGAAGCGGCCATGGCGGTAGAGGTCAGGCTGCTCGCAACCAGGGTCACGAGTAGGCAAAGGCGTTTGGCGTTCATGGCTGTGTCCGATGTGTCGTGCGAAAGGCCAAGCTTAGCGCGGCTTTGCGATCACTACCTCAGAGGGTATACCTGCGCTGATAACCGCCATCCGGTGGACGATGCGCCACGATTCGGTCGGCATGAGCTCCGCGAGCGACAGGGGCCTGCAACCGCCGACCAGCAGTGGCCTGACCCTGTGCACCAACCGCCACAGCCCGCTCACGCTTCTGGAGATCGGACCTGCCCCGGTGGTCAGCCCCACGTGGCAGAACAGGCCTTTTTCCCCGGCCGCGGCAGACAACGCAATGTGGGCGCCGGCCAGGCACTCGCCGATGTCCTCCGCGCCCAGCAGATCGAGAACGTAGGTGGTTACGATGCGATCGAAGCAGTCGCCGTAGTTGGTGAATTCGAACTCACCTTCGGTTTGGTGCACCTCGGATCGCGAAGCGTATTTTGCCAGGCGGCCTGTGCCGCAACCCACCTCGAGAACGCGTGTCGCGGTGGAGAGATCGGCAAGCTCGATGAGCTGGTCCAGTGGCGCATCTTCGTAGAAAGCCTGCCGATCCTGGCGAGCGCCAAAGCGGTCGTAGAATCGGCGCGCTTCGCTGCGACTGATCGTCGTGGTGTTATCCGGCGGCTTGTTGGGCGATGGAGGTGTCTTTGGGCAGCTTCAGGTCGGAAACGAGGCCCAGGGTCTGCATCACTCGCAGCAGAACCCAGGTTGCGTCCACCTGCCACCAGCGCAATCCGTGTCGAGCGGAGAACGGGAACATATGGTGATTATTGTGCCAACCTTCGCCAAAGCCGAGCACGCCGATGAACGGATTGTTGGTGCTGGCGTCTCCTGTCTCATACGGTCGCGCGCCCCAGGTGTGACAAACCGAGTTGACCATGAAGGTGATGTGCCACAGGAATGCAGTGCTGATGAAGAAACCCCACACCAGCATCTGCGCGCCCGATGTTCCCAGTCCGGGGAAGAACGCGTTCAGCCCGGCGCCCAGCGCAAAGAGCAGCGCCATCTGCGCCAGCACGAAGCTGATGTAGTGCCGCTGCAGAAACTTCAGCTCGGGGAACTTGTGCAGGTCGCGGGAATTGGCGCCTTGCTCGTGAAACGCACCTTCGGTCATCATCCAGCCCATGTGCGATTGCCACAGCCCGTGAGCGACCGGCGAGTGGATGTCCTTGTCAGTATCGGAATCGCGGTGGTGGGAACGGTGATGCGATACCCACCACAGCGGGCCACCTTCTATCGCCAGGCTACCCGCCAGAGCGAATAGAAACTGGATCGGTCGGCTGGCCTTGAATGATCGGTGCGCCAGCAGTCGATGGTAGCCGGCAGTGATGCCGAGCCCGCGAATGACGTACATGCCGAATGCCACCACAACGGCCACCGTGCTCGTGCCGGTAAAGAAAACGCCGAGAATCCCCAGGTGCACGAGCACCATCACGCCCATGACGACATAGGCTCGGGGTGAACGCGCAACTGCGCTGGACTGGCTCAACGATGTCCCTCCGGGATTCGAGTGCGGCGATTGTAGCCGGCAGGCGATTATAGCCGGCAAAAGCTCCAGATTGCCTACTCTTGCACAATTCTGAACGCGGCGTGTGGGAAAATGGCCCAACGCCGTCCGGATGCCGCCATGCCCACCTCGACGCCTCTCAAATTCTTCACAATCCTGCTGCTGGCCGTCTCGGCGCCGACCCAGGCCGAGCCGCCTGCCCGGGAACGCGCGGACGAGTACGCGACACAGCTGATGGACGAAGCCAACCCCCAGCGACACATGGCCGCGTCGAGGCTGAAAGCGGTCAGCGCACGCACCAGCATTCCTGCGGACGTCGAGCGCCGACTCGCAGACTATCTGCGCCAGGCGCCGACGGAAGATCTGGAACGGGCGGCCATGATCGGCCAGGCAGCGCAGGTGCTCGGCACGAGCCATGCCGACAGCGCGGCGCTGGGGGAGGTCATCGACGCACTGACGGTGGCGCTGCACAAGCAGTCGCTACCGGTTCCGCGTCGCGATTCGGCCGATGCGCTCTACATGCTGGCGCGCCACTCATCGCTGCCAGCGACGACGCTGGAGACAATCGAAGATCGAGCCTTTCACGATACCGATCGCAAGGTTCGGATCGGCGCTATGCGCGCGATGATCGAGGCTGGTCCGGACGACGAGACCAGGCAGCGCCTGCATCGGGTGTTGATGGAGCAAGCGCGTCTGAGCGACAACGAGTTCGCCGCCCCCGAGTCTTGGAACTACGGCATCGGTGGCGACCACAACGCGATCACCATGCTGCTGTGGAGTCTGCATGAACCGGACGTACCGGAAGATGTGCTTGAGCTCTGGGTGAGCAAGCTCGGCAGCGGTTACCGGCACGAGAGTGCCTATCACATGCTCGACAGGGCGGTGAAAGAGGGACCCCTGCCCGATTCGATCTACCAGGGCCTTCTGGCCGTTGCCGAGAAAGAGTCGCGCATGCTGGATGCGCGTCGCCGCGAGGAAATCTACCGGTTGTTGCAGCGCTCCCGGGCTGGATCCGCTGAAGCTGGATCGGAGGTGATAGATGATCTCGCCCTCGCCAGAACGTTTGCGCTGGCCACCGAGACGGGCAAGCGCCGAACCGCGGGACACCTGCTGCGCGAGTTCGCCAACACGAATCCGTTGCAGACTGAATCGTTGGATCTGTTAGCCGGGATCGGCGCCAGCGAAGAGGACCGGGAATTGCGGGAGCTGGCCCTGCGCGTCCTCGGCTACGCGGCCGCCGAACCCTACGTCGAGGTTCTGCACGGCTACTTCAACACAGGCCGCTACGACCACCTGGTATTGCAGATGTTTCTCGCGGGCTATGGACGCGAGGCCTGGGTTCGCAGATACGCGGCTGACCAGAAGCTGCATCCGCGATTCCGGTCTGCCGCCATCTACGACTACTCGAGATCCGGCTACGAGGTGCCGAAGGACGTGATCGCGCTCCTGCAGGACATCGCCCGGGACGATCCAGAATACGACGTGCGGCAGGGCGCCGGCCAGTCGCTGCGCCACCTCAACTCCTGGGTGCCGCTGCAGGCCCGCCTGGAACGCCAGGAAAACCAGCTGCACGTGCTGTTCATGGTGTGGCTGGGGTTGGTTGCCGGCTACCTGCTGAGCGGCGTGGTCGCCGTGTTCTTTCTCGTAGTGCGTTGGGGTCGGATACGCGAACGTTTTTCCGGCGTTGCGATTGCCGGCTGGTTCGGCGTTGCGGTACTGCTGGTGCCCGCCGTTGGTTTCGGGGCGCTGTCTATGGTCAGGCACAACGGCCCAACGCCCACCAGCGAGGAAATGTTCCTCACCTTTCTGCCAACCTACGTGCTAGCTGCGTACTTTATCTACACCGCGGTGCAGATCATGCGCGCCGGGCTTGGGCCGAGGCGGCTGCCGGCGCCGGGCGCGGTAAGCGCGATCTAAGCGTCCGTCAGGGGGTGTACCAGATGGGCGAGGTGTACGCCCGCTCCTGAGTGGTCATCGGTACCTCCGCCGGCATCTCAGTGCCGAAGAAGTTCGCGTCGTAGGCCGTCCACCGCGGGGTTGGTATCTCGATTACCCGCACATAATAGAAGGCGGGCTGCGCTGGATCGAAATCCGGGTCACGCCACAGCGTCGCAAATTGTGTGGCGCCAATGGAATTTGCGTAAGTGGCGTTCGCGACATCCACGGTGTTGCCAACAGGGGGCGCCTTGCCGGTGCGCCTGGACACTTTGCGGTTGTCGGATAGGGCGACATCGTACACGCGCTCGGCTGTTTCGCCGTCTGCAGTGGTCCAACCTTTGACTACCTGCACGCGGTCGAGATTGGCACCGTAAGGGTCTTTCAGAGCACTCACGATGAAGGTGGGCGCTTTGGAGGCGGGTGCAGCGGCGAGATCGCCGCCCATCGGAACGCCTTTGCCGTAACCGATCTCCACCCAGTTCGGTCGGTCCAGATCTTCGGCGCTGAAGTCCCAGCCGCCAAAGAATCGCACGGTCATCCGTGGTCCCGTGGTTGCATAGGTTTCTTTGCGCCGCAGCGCGGCAAACAGCTACTCCCGGGTGTTTTCCTCGGCCCAGACTGCGGCGTATCCGGAGGCGGCCATCTCCCACTCGAGCTGAACGATATCGGGAATGTTTACGAAACGTTCGAGCGCTCGGGTGGCGTTGGCCTCGTGCCAGCTGAATTTGCCCCAGAAGTTGTTCTCGTCTGCCGACGGAATGCCGGTATGAGCATCCGTGCTGCCAATGAGCCCGAAGCGGTAGGGGTTGGCGCCGATGTTGGTGAAGAGAGCGAGCCCACGGCGCAGCGCCGGGCGAGCATACTCGCCAGCGAACATCTCGTCTTCGTGTGGTCGGCTGTTGGAGAATCCGGCGTACTTGTCCCAGGACTCGTAGTCGGCGAACTCGTCATCGGGGGAAACGTAAGGGTGGGTTTCGCTGTCACCTTTGTACTGAGTGACCTCCAGCAACGGCTCCCAACGATTGCGGTCGCGCGCATAGTCGGCGGTTATTGCATTGTCGTCGGAATCCGTCAGCGAGAACATGAGCCCGGCGCTGGTGTTGCTGTTGTGCGGGATCGCGAAGACCTCGCCACCGGTGGTGCGCTCGTAGTTGGCCATGAACTGCCACAGCTCACGCGGCCGGTTGCCATCGAACGAGCTGTAGGGGATGACCTGGTTGGCGCGTTCAGCGCCATCCTGGAAGATCACAATGCGGTGCATGTTGCCGCCGCCGCGTCCCGAACTCCATTCGTAACCAATGAAGGCCGTGAACTTGCCGGGCTGATTGTAGGTTTCGGCATTGGCGGTGACCGTGTGCCATACCGACTTCTTGAACTCAGGGCTGTTCAGGAGATCCTGACGGTCGCGCAACGCGGCGCCGAACTCGACCAGAATTTCCGCTGCTTGCTCGGCGCCCGCTTCGTTCATCGCATGCCAGCGACGTCCGGTTTCGCTGGCGAGCAAGCGCGGATCGCTGGAGTCCAGCCCCGGGAACAACCCCATGTATTCGGCGTGATCGGCTGCGACCAGAAAATCCAGCGGCCGATTCAGGCGTACTGACATGCCGTTGTGTGCGGTTACGGTCTCGCCGCGCGCCAGGCGGTAGGCTTCGTGATGGCCGAAACGGCGGTTGCCGCCTGCGGCGGCGTCGACAGACAGATTGGTGTGGAGGTGCGTATCGCCCCAGTAGACGTTGCGCGCGTATGGGCTGGCCAGGCTGGGTGAGTAGTGTCGTTGCTGGTCAGGCTCGCTCGCGAGGGAAACCGTTGCCGATACCGCCAGAACCATAGATGCGATGGCGCAAACGATCGGTGAGCGATTTGCCGGAGCACCCCTGCCGGTCAGTATGATCGTGCGTGCAATAGAATGATTAGTCATGGCTTCCTCCCCTTGATTGATTCTTGATCAAAGGATCTTAGAAAGAAAGCTTCAACAACGTGGTTCGGCTAAGGACAAAAAAAACGGCCTCGTGGTGAGGCCGATCTTTTGCTGCTGCCTGGCAGAGCGAAGCTTACCAGCGGCCGCCGCCGCCGCCGCCCCCGCCACCACCACCGCCGGAACGACGAGGTTGCTGCTCGTTGGCTTCATTAACGCGAAGTGCTCGCGACTCGACCTGGTGCCCGTTGAGGTCGGCGATGGCTTTCTGGCCGTCTTCGCGCGACATTTCAACGAAACCGAAGCCACGGGAGCGTCCCGTGTCACGGTCGGTGATCACCCGTGCGGATGTCACCGCGCCGATGCCGGCGAACAGTTCTTCCAGTTCGGCGTCGCCCGTACTCCAGGGCAGATTGCCTACATAAATCTTCATTCAGTCAGTCTCCGCACTCTCATTTTTGAGAGCGTTGTCGTGCGCATTCCCGCGGTTCAATCAATTCGCACTTTATGGTTCTCCCGTCGACACCGTGTCGATAGGATTGGGAATTAGAAGCGATTGCCGACAACTGACGCAGAGAAAAGTAACTCTAGGAAGAAGTACGGGGCAGGGGGCTCTAATCTGGGCGAAGTATAGACCAAGCCTTTGGGATTAGCGCTTGCTAATTTGGAGCTTGCTTTGCAGGTAGGTTGCCGGGGAATCAGGTCTTTTTGGGACCGCCCAGCACGATATGACGGCGGCCGCCGAGAGGATCCTGATTGGTGAAGCCGGTAGGAACCTGTTCGATCTTCTTGCCTGATTTCAGGTAGGCCTTCACGTCCGCCTCGAGGGTCTTGCGCATCTCCTGGCTCGAAACCTTGACCTGTTCTTTCCTGGGACGGCTCATCTGACTCTCCGGCTAAACGTAGCTTCTGGTGGCAAAACGGCCGGCAACCCTAACAGATATCCCTACGCAACGCCCGATTTATCGATTGTTCAAGAAAAAGGGGCATCTGTTGATGCCCCTTCATTAACGCGTCGCGCGTTACGTGCGATCGCGAGATGCGATACCGGTGTGGCTACAGGCTCCAACCCAGCTCGACGCCCCACTGGCGCGGCGGGCTCACGTTCCGATAGTCGAACAGCGGTGGCACGATGGTGCGGCTGTTCACGTAGATCTCGTCGGTGAGGTTGGTGCCGTAGAGGCTCACCCGGTAGCTGTCGTCTGGGGAGTTGTAGCTGATGCTGGCGTTCAGCAGTTCTACCGACTCGCGAAAGCTCAGCTCGCCGATGTCGGTGAACGACTCGTCCACGTAGGTGTAGTTGCCGTTCAGAACGATGCGGCCACCGTTGGCCAGGGTGTGCTCGTAGGTTGCGGCAATGGTCATGTTCCATTCCGGCGCCAGCTGAAAGGTCAGATCGGAGTTGTCGGTATCGACGATGTAGGCAGTTCCGCCGCCGCTGGGGAAGCCGACGACTTCGCCGCCGCAGTCAGACACAGGAACCGTAGCCGATATCGACGCGCCATTGATGTCGGCGCAGAAGTCATCGTAGCCGGCGTCGAGATAGCCGAGCATGAAGTCGAGCCGCAGCTCGTCGGTGATGTAGGCGTTGATCTCCACCTCGAAACCCTTCAGCTGGCGTCCGCGGCGTTGTCGGTCACCGTCTCCTGAGGGTTGGTGGCGCCCGGGGGCAGCGGCACGATGCGGCCGCGCTGCAAGCCTTCAATATCGGTCAGGAATGCGGCGATGTTGGTGCGCACCCGGTTGTCGAGAAAGTCGGCCTTGATGCCTATCTCGTAACCGTCCACCTCTTCCGGACCGAATGGCCGGGCGCAGGTGGCGGTCTGCCCACAGCGACCATTGAAGCCGCCGCTCTTGAAGCCTTTCTGGTAGGAGGCATAGACCATGAGGTCGTCGTTGACGTGATACTTCGCGGCAAACTTGGGACCGGCGTCGTCCCAGGATTCGGAATAGTCCTGGCGCGGGCCGGTGTTGGGGAACACCGAGAACACCTGTTGGAAGTAATCCTTCTTCTCATCCGTGTAACGCCCGCCGGCAGTGATAGTGAACTGGTCCGTAACGTGGAAATTCACCTCGCCGAAAACCGACCAGGCTTCGTGCTCCTGACCCGTGATGCTGTAAAGCGGAACGATGACCGCATTCGGGTCGGGTACCGCAGCAAGACGATCGCTGCCGATGCCTGTGCGGCGCTCCAGATCGTACTCCTGGTGGAAAAAGAAGATGCCGCCGATGAAGTCGAAGCGATCGAAACCGTCGGAGGCGAAGCGTAGCTCCGTGGAGTACTGCTCGTGGGGCTGGCGCCGGTCCACGGTGAACATGTCAACGGAAGTCGCATCCGCGTCATATACCCAGGTTTCGTCGGTGTCCCGGTAGTTGGAAAGCCACGTGAGGGTTCCTTTTTCCATCTCCCAGTTGAGCTCGGAGGTGATCGAAAAGATCTCGATGTCGACAAAACCCGGACGGACGACGTCGGCGTCGAAGTCGTCATGGTCGTCGCTGAGTTCGTCAAAGGGCGTGCCGCACTGGCCGAAGGTTGTACACAGCGTTCGGTCGGTGCCCGAATAATTTTTCGGTGGCCGGATGTCGGACTCATCGCGGTGGTACTCGCCGATGAGGGTGAGATCCACGGTGTCGCTGAACATGAAGTGCACCGTGGGCCGCAGGCTCAGCTTGTCTTCCTTGCCGATGTCCTGGGAGGAGCTGTTGGCGGTGCCGAGGCTGTCGTACCAGCCGGAGGTGTTCAGCGAGTAGGCGGCGAGCCTGGCATTCACCTTCCCTTCCACCAGCGGAATGTTGACGGCCGCACGAATGTCGCGACGGCCATAGTCACCCACGGTGATCTTGCCGGAGGTTTCGAACTCGTCTACAGGCCGCTTGGTGCGCAGCTGGATCGCCCACCGGTGGTGTTGCGGCCGAACAAGGTGCCCTGAGGACCGCGCAATATCTCCAGCGACTCCACGTCGAACATGTCCAGGTTGTTCATTACCGGGCGCGAGTAGTAGATGCCGTTGACCATGGTTGCTACCGGCGGGTCAAAGGTGGAGTCCACGTCGGTTAGCGTATAGCCGCGGATGGACGGCGTGGCCTGGTTTGAAAGCAGGCCGTTGCTGATGTTGACGTTGGGTGCCAGAAACGGCATTGCGGCGATGTTCGCAGAGAACGCCATGTCGATCTGCTCGGCGGTCATCACGGTGACGGCCACCGGTGTTTCCTGCAGCGGTTCCGCGCGACGCGTTGCCGTGGTGATTACTTCCTCGATGACGCCGGGCTGTGCTCGCGCCAT